>JAESGN010000169.1_pt1 | contig 142800 bp, 121 predicted proteins | sample 9269731 | NCBI WGS metagenome assembly JAESGN01 (sample SAMN15720683, study PRJNA650826) | algae metagenome | isolation source: Mojavia pulchra JT2-VF2 and co-occurring heterotrophs from desert soil | place: USA: Cadiz Valley, Joshua Tree National Park, CA | collected 1998-06-08
AGCAGGAGCAGGCCTTCGGGCAGCATGGCGTTGCGGTAGCGGCCGCCTTTGCCGCGCTCGATCCGCAGCAGCATCCGCTTGCTGTCGATATCGGTGACTTTTAGCGCCGACACCTCGGCGACGCGTATGCCCCCGCTGTTCGCGGTCGGTGAAAAGGGCGAGGCCGAGCTCGTCAACTACCGCGTCCATGGCCGCTTCATGATCGCCGATCGCCTGTTCGAACGCGGACAGCTTCGGATGGGTGCCGGACGCGCGGCGCGCGAGGTGGTTATCGAGCGCGTCGGCCGCGTGCGGGGGCGCTCGTGAGCGCGCCGGAACGGGACGAGGAGGAGGTGGTGGAACTCGTCGCTGTCCCTCCCGCAAGCGGCGAGCCCTTTCGGCTTGGTGCCGAGCCGCCGAGCGTCATGCGCCTGTCGCGCAAGGCGCTGGCCATTCTAGGCGCCGCATTGGGGACCGCTATCGGCGGCGCGCTTCTCTATGCGCTGCAGCCCGCCAAGCTCAAGGTGGCCGAGAATCTCTACGATAGCGACCGTGCGAACAAGTCCGAGCTCGTGACCGGAGCGCCGGGCGATTATGGCAAGATCCCGAAGCTCGGCGAGCCGCTCCCTGGCGATCTCGGGCGGCCGATCCTTGCCGCGCGCGAGAATGGCGAGACCGTCCCGGTGCCTCCGATCGGCGCGCCTCCGCCGCCAGACCCGCGAGCCGCTGCGGCGGAGCAAGCCCGCGCGCGTGCGGCCCAGGAACGCGAAAGCGCGCGCGCCAGCCAGCTCTTCCTCGGCGGTGGGGCGTCGGTCACCTCGCAGCTGCCGGTGCTTGGCGAAGGCGTGTTGCGACCGGCGCCCGACAATCTGCAAGCCAACCCGACCGCGGCCGACAAGCGCAAGGGCTTCCTCAGTGGTGATGGCGCCGGTCCGGCAGAGAGCATGGCGCGGCTCGTCCAGCCCTCATCGCCGCATCTGGTCCAGGCGGGCAGCGTGATTCCGGCGGCACTCATCACCGGCATCCGGTCCGACTTGCCGGGCCAGATCACCGCGCAGGTGACCCAGAATGTTTACGACAGCCCCACCGGGCGCATCCTGCTCATTCCGCAGGGTGCTCGGCTGATCGGCGAATATGGCAGCGAGATCGCCGACGGGCAGAGCCGGGTCCTTCTCGCATGGGACCGGCTGATCCTGCCGGGCGGGCGCTCGATTGCTCTCGATCGCCTGCCGGGCGCCGATGCGGCCGGCATGGCCGGGCTTGCCGACCGGACCGATTATCATTGGGGCCATATGCTGAAGGCCACGCTGGTTTCGACGCTGCTGGGCGTCGGCGCCGAACTCGGCGCCGAAGACGAGGATCGCCTCGTTCGGGCGGTGCGGCGCGGCGCGCAGGACAGCATCAACGAGACGGGACGGCAACTCGTCGAACGCCAGCTTGGAGTGAAGCCGACCATCACGGTTCGGTCGGGCGCGATCCTCCGCGTCATTGTGACGCGGGACATCATCCTCGAGCCTCTGGATCGAGGCGGACGATGACCCGGCTCAGGCTCGGTCCGATCGCCGAAGACAAGCCGGTCAAACTGACTCTCGAATTGCCCGGGCTGCTGGCGCGCGATGTAGCGGACTATGCCGCCGTCCATGCGGCGCAGACCGGCCTCGCGACTCCCTTGCCACCTGAACGGCTCATCCCCGCCATGGTCGAGCGCTTCATTGCAGCCGATCGGGGTTTTGCGCGCCTGCGTTCGCGGCGCTGAGCCTGCGTGGCCGCGCGTGTCTTTTTATATGCCGGACTTGCACTTCCGATCCGAACGACGCAGACCGGACGCATTCCTTGGGTGTCGGGGGGCGGATGAATGAGCCAGGAACCGCATCAACGGACCGAACAGGCAAGGTCGGCACTCGCGACGCTCTCGGTCGTCGGAGCGGCCCTCGCTGGCGTTGCTGTCGGTGTGCTCCTGGCTCTGCCCCTACGGTCCATCGCCTGGCCGCTGCTGGCCATCGGCCTCATAGCCCACCTGTTTGCCATGGTCGGAACACGCCGCCTTCTCGCTGCAGGCGGCTATAACCCCCCATGGTGGCAGCGAGCGGGATATTGGCTGTGCTGGGTTGCCATCGCCGCCATCGCCATCATCGCCGCGATGCGGCTGGTCTAGCGGCGCGGCGCCCGGCAAGGGATTGAGCGCATTATAAGGGTGGATGGCTGGCGAACCGCCGGTTTGCTTGGCTCCGTCTTTGCGGTTATTGCGTATTCCCGGCCCGGTCATTTGCGGCGATCTCCTCAGCCCATGGTTCAACAGGCTGGGTAGAGACGATGCAGACAGGGGAAGGGCGAGCGCCATTCGGCGGCGCGGGCGAACGGGACGCTGGCGAGGAAATCTCGATCGAGTTTCTCGGGGCGGCGGGTACGGTGACCGGCTCGCGATATCTTCTCGGAGATCGCGGCGCGAAGATCATGATCGACTGCGGCCTGTTTCAGGGTGGTCGTGAGCTTCGCGAACGAAATTGGGAGCCGGCGCTCTCTGACCACCGGGCCATCGACACCATCGTTCTGACCCATGCACATCTCGATCATTCAGGCTATATTCCGCGCTTTGTGAAGGAAGGCTGGAGCGGCCGGATTCTGTGCACCGACGCCACTGCGGACCTTTGCGGCCTCCTCTTGCCCGACAGCGGCTTTCTCCAGGAGAATGATGCGGTGTTCGCCAATCGCCACGGCTATTCGCGCCACAAGCCCGCGCTTCCTCTCTACACGAAGAAGGACGCCGAGGTGGCGCTCGACTATCTCGATCCGGTCCGCTTCGGGGCATATCGTTCGGTGGCAGGGGGCGCCGAACTTCGCTTCCATCGTGCCGGACATATACTCGGGGCGGCATTCGTCGAACTCAAATGGCGTGACCGCACGATCCTCTTCTCGGGAGACCTGGGCCGCTTCAACGATCCGGTCATGCTCGATCCCTCGCCTCCCGTGGAAGCGGATTATCTGATCGTCGAATCGACCTATGGCAACCGGAGCCATGAGGCGCTGGATGCCGTAGCGGCCCTTGGCGATGCCATCGAGCGCTGTGTTCGCCGCGGCGGAACCGTGGTCATTCCGGCCTTCGCCGTCGGCCGGGCCCAATCCATCCTCTATCATCTATCACGCCTGCGCGCCGCGGGGCGGATCAGCAATGTTCCCGTCTATCTCGATAGCCCGATGGCAATCGACGCGAGCGGCATCTTCTGCCGCCATGCCGGCGACCACAGGCTGAGCGAAGCGGAATGCGATGCCGCTTGCAAGGTCGCGCGCTATGTTCGCGATGTCGAAGAGTCCAAGGCTCTCACAATGAGTCCGGTGCCCAAGGTCATCATCTCGGCAAGCGGAATGGCAACAGGCGGCCGCGTTCTCCACCATCTCAAACGCTATGCGCCCGATGGCCGCAACCTCATTCTGTTCGCCGGCTTCCAGGCGTCCGGCACGCGCGGCGCTGCAATGGTGGCGGGTGCTCCCAGCGTCAAGATCCATGGCGAACAGGTTCCCGTGCGAGCCGAGGTGCGCAATCTTTCGATGCTGTCCGCGCACGCCGATGCCGACGAGATACTGAAGTGGCTCGGCCAGTTCGTACGGGCGCCCCGGATGACGTTCATCACCCATGGTGAGCCCGATGCCGCGGCCGCTCTTGCGCGGCGCATCGGCGACGAGCTCGGCTGGCCGTGCCAGATACCCGGCCTTGGCGATCGGGTGGTGCTCGAATGACCCACCGCGCCCCGGATACCGGACCCGCGTCGGAGAATATGGCACCCCATCGCCTACGGGCTCGGCCCCTCGGCCTGTTCCTGCCACAGCAGCAACCGGCCGTCGTCATGCGAACCGATTGCTACATATGCCGCTCGGAAGGTCTTGCGGCGCGCAGCCAGGTGCTGATCCAGGCAGGGGAGCGGGAGATATTGGCCTCGCTCCTGCATTCGTCCGGCGAAATGATCGCGCCGGGGGAGATCGGCCTTTCGGAATCAGCCGCCGCGGCGCTTGGGGTCGCCCCCGGCGATGCCGTCAGCGTGCGCCACGCACCGCCCATCGATTCCTTCGGAGCATTACGCGGTCGCGTGTATGGAAATCGTCTCGATGGCGCGGCCTTTCGGTCGATCGTCGACGATATCGTTGCTGGCCGGTATAGCGACGTCCATCTGTCCGCCTTCGTAACGGCCTGCTCCGCCTTCCCTCTGGATCATGCGGAAACGGTGGCGCTGACCGGTGCCATGGTCGCGTCCGGCGAGCGGCTGGCCTGGGGTTCGGACGTCGTCGTCGACAAGCACAGCGTGGGAGGCCTGCCCGGAAACCGGACCACCCCGATCGTGGTCGCGATTGTCGCCGCGCTGGGCCTCATCATGCCAAAGACATCGTCCCGAGCGATCACCTCTCCGGCAGGTACGGCCGACACCATGGAAACGCTCGCGCCCGTGAATCTCGACGTCGGCGCGATCCGACGTGTCGTCGACCACGAAGGCGGATGCATCGTGTGGGGCGGCGCCGTCTCCCTCAGTCCGGCTGATGACATCATCATCGGTGTCGAGCGGGTGCTCGATCTCGATGCGGCGGGCCAACTGGTCGCCTCGGTCCTGTCCAAGAAGCTCGCGGCGGGCGCAACGCACCTCGTCGTCGACATGCCGATCGGACCGACGGCAAAGGTCCGCTCGCCCGCCGATGCTGCCGCACTTTCGGGGGCGCTTCAGAAGGTTGCAGCGGAGTTCGGCCTGATCCTCAAGGTGATGCAAGGCGATGGTCGCGAACCTATCGGTCGGGGAATCGGCCCTGCCCTCGAGGCGCGCGACATCCTGGCTGTGCTCGAGGGACGCGATCCGCCCCCCGATCTCGCCCGCCGCGCCTGCGAATTGGCAGGCGCGCTCATCGAACTCGCGGGCCGCGCCAGCCCCGGTACCGGTGCGGCCCTGGCCGCTCAAGTGCTGGCCGACGGGTCGGCTTGGAGCAAGTTCCAGCGAATCTGCGAGGCGCAGGGCGGCATGCGGACACCGCCCCTGTCGAATCATCGCCATGTGATAACTGCGCAGCGCCCGGGATACGTTTCGGCGATCGACAATCGCAGGCTCGCCAAGCTCGCCAAGCTTGCAGGCGCGCCAGCCGCGAAAAGTGCCGGCCTCGAAATGCACGTCCGGCTCGGCTCCGCGGTCGAAACAGGAACGCCCCTCCTCACAGTGCACGCCGAAAGCCAGGGCGAACTGGCCTATGCGCTGGCCTATGCCGAGGCCGTTGGCCCCATTCTCGAGCTATCCGACCGATGACCCCGCCGATGTTCCTGCCGCTGCCCGGTAACGGCAAGTTCGCGGTTGGACTCGCGGGCCTGCTCGGGGGCGAGGTCGGACGGATCGAAACCCGCAGATTTCCGGACGGTGAGACCTATCTGCGGCTCCGTTCCGAGGTTGCCGGCCGCGACATCGTGCTCGTCTGCACGCTGGATCGCCCCGATACCAAGCTGGTTTCGCTTCTTATCGCAGCCGACGCGGCCCGCGAGCTCGGCGCCCTCAGCGTAGGGCTCGTAGCCCCATATCTTGCCTATATGCGCCAGGACCGGCGCTTTCAGAATGGCGAGGCAATCAGCTCGCGCAGTTTCGCGCGCCGCATTTCGGGCGCCGTCGACTGGCTGGTCACGGCGGATCCCCATCTTCATCGATATGCCTCGCTCGGCGACATCTATGATATTCCGGCAGAGGCCGTGCATGCCGCCGTGCCGATTTCCGACTGGATCAGAACCCATATCGAGCGACCGCTCATCATCGGTCCCGACAGCGAAAGCGAGCAATGGGCGAGCGCGATCGCACGCCGTGCGGGTGCCCCTCATGCCGTCTGCAGCAAGCTGAGATTGGGCGATCGCGACGTCAGGATCGCGCTACCCGATCTCGCGGCGCATACGGGGCGCACCCCGGTTCTGGTCGACGATATCGCGTCATCGGCCCGGACGCTGATCGAAGCGGCGCGGGGAATAGGAGAGGCCGGCTTTCCGCCGCCCGAATGCGTCATCGTGCACCCATTATTCGCTCGAGGCGCCTTCGCGGCACTGTCCGCCGAGGCGGGGCGTATCGTCAGTACCGATGCCGTCGCTCATTCCAGCAACGCCATCAGCCTGCAACCGGTCGTCGCGCAGGGCGTGCAGCGCCTCCTCGCCAAGCTCGATCGATAAAGCGGCCGATATCTAGGTATTTTCCGAAGCTGCGAACACTACGTATGTCGAGCTTGGACCCGGGACCCTAGTCCTGTTGGCGAAGAACAGGATTCTTCGACAGGCAGTCAGGGCAGCGGCCCGAAGGAGTTCAAGATGATCAGGAAAAGCATCATGATCGCGGCGGCAGGCATTTCGATGTTCGCGGCCGCTCCGGCATTCGCCCAGGGCATCGGGCACAGTTTCTTCATGCGGGGCTCGATCGTCGAGGCCAGCGCGGGCAATACCGTGGTCTGCATCGGCAAGGCCGACGGTGCCGAGGTTGGCCAGACGCTCGACGTCTATCGGAACGTCCGGCATCCGGGTCCCGTATCATCGAAGGGCAATGTTGCCCCCTTCCATCGCAAGCGTGTCGGCCAGGTGACCATCGACCATATTTACGATGACCATTTCGCCCATGTCACGATCGCCGAAGGCAAGCCGGCCAAGAACGATATCGTCGAGCTTCGCAAAGACTGAGTCCGGTCCTTTCCGCAGCGCGGGCGAGGGCCGGAGGTCCTCCCCGTGCGCGGACAGGAACGCGCCGCGTCGCGGCCCGGATGTCGGATCCGTGGTGGAGGCATGAAGCGGTAATAGCCCGCCTCCAATGCCGAATGCCTCTTGACCTTGGACCATGGTCCAACCTGCACAAGCGAGCGGATGTCATGGGAAGCTATAAGATCGGAAAGCTCGCCGAAGCCGCGGGCGTGGGGCGCGATACGATACGCTATTATGAGCGGACGGGCTTGCTACCGGCCCCGGGCCGTACCGCGGCCGGCTATCGCCTTTACAGCGACGGGGACCTTGAGCGGCTCAACTTCATTCGCGCGTCGCAGGAACTCGGATTCACGCTCGAACAGGCGCGCCAGCTTCTCACCCTCAAGGCATCGGATACCGCCACCGCGGCGGCCGTGCTTGCGATCACGCTCGACAAGGTTCGGGAGGCCGAAACGCGGGTCAGGAAGCTGACTGAGATTCGGGATGTGCTGCAGGACCTCGCCGACAATTGCCCGCGAGAGGCGCCGGTCTCCGACTGCAACATAATCGCATTCTTGGCGGAAAAACGAAGACCAAAAAAATAGCGTTCGCAGGGGAACATATTACAACATTGAAAATAGGGGATTTTTATGAAGAAATATTCCATTTTGTTGCTCACCCCCGCGCTCCTTCTCGGAGGCTGCGTCACGACCCGGGCCACTCAGGCCGAAGTCGATAGCTGCCGGGCCATGGAAGAGAAGATGGGGCTCGATCAGCGCCATGACCATGGCGAGATGAAACGCCAGGGCTTCAATCCGATGAACCTGTCGCACGGCCGCTGCCAGCGGATTCTGCGCGACGCGAAATGACTTTGTCCGGGTGGCCGATGGCCACCCGGACTAGTTCGAGGAAGGGATAATGCCATGACAAACCGAAAAATCGACCTGAAATGGGCTGGATATGGTGTCGCGCTCGCAGCGGCACTCGCGCTCGCCGGCTGTGGAGACAAGGCCGAGAACAAGGCCGCGGACGCCGCCTCGGCAACCCCCGACGCAACCGCCGGTGGCGCTGGTTCCACGCCGTCCACCGATGCCTCATCCGCCGCGCCAGCCGCGCCCGATGCCATGGATCATGAAGATGACGCGATGGACGAGGAAATGATGCGCCATCATCGTCAGGAAATGGACCATGACGAGATGCGCAAGGGTGGGGCGGGGCAAGGCAATATGCAGCCCGCGGATCAGACCACGACCGATCAGTCGGCGCCGATGAAGCATATGTAAGCAGATTCGCCGGGCGGGGTGACCAAAGATGCAGAAATCATTCCGCTTCGGCCTGTGCGTGGCGATGACGTTTCTGACGGCATCGATCGTCCATGCGGAGGACGCCGACGAGCATGCCGCCCATCATGGGAGTGCCTCGCCGCCTGGCGGCGTGGCGGTTGGCAGCATGGCGTCATCCGGGATGAAGCCCGCGGGCGAAATGCAATCGATGATGGGCGAAATGATGGAAGGCGAGCATGGCGGCCGCCGCCAGTCTCCTTTCTTCTCGCAATTGCTCGCGCTACCGGCACTCGATGACGCGGCGAGGCAAGCCCTGCTGCGGCAAGCCGAGCAACGGTCGCATCGAGGGCTGATGCTGATCTCCGAGGCCGCCCGCGCAGCCGCGCACGCCGAAACGGCGACCGAGCAAATCGCCGCCGTGCGCAATCTTCGCGAAGGCAGCGATCTTCTCGATAGCGGTGCGGCTGCCCGGATGGCCCTCGCCGGGACCGGAAAGCCGGCGGGCGCCGCGATGAACTGGTTCCGCGATCGCCTGTCGATCGAGCCGGACGAGACGCACGCGGCCCATCCTTTCGGCCTGTCTCCCTCCCACCTGCTGCTGATGCTGTTCCTCCTCTTGCTGAGTACCGGCCTCGCCGCGTTGCAGCTACTTCGTCTCAAGCGCATCCGTCAGATCGTCGCAGCCAGGAAAGGAACCGCGAAGGTCGCCAACACGCAACCGTCGCCGGCCGCAGCTCCGGAGATGCAGGCCGCTACGGCCGGAGCGCTCGCGCCAAGCAACGCGCCCGCCCCGGCCGGTGCTTCGCTGCGCAAGCCCCGGCCCTGGTCCGGACCGCTGCGGGTGACGCGGATCATCCGGGAGACGCCGACCATCAGGACCTTCCGTCTCGCAGATCCCGCAGCCGACCGGCTGCCTTTCGATTTCCTGCCCGGTCAGTTTCTGCAAATCGAGGTCGAGCCCGAGCCCGGCAAGCGTGCCCGCCGATCCTACACTATCGCTTCGTCGCCGACGCAGCGGGCCTATGTCGAACTGACGGTGAAGCGCGAGGAGCAGGGAGCGGTGTCCCGCCACCTGCACGACACGCTCATTGTCGGGGATCTTGTTCGAGCCTCGGGCCCTTTCGGCTCCTTCACCTTCACTGGGACGACCGCGGATAGTATCGTGCTCATCGCGGGCGGTGTCGGGATCACGCCGATGATGTCGGTATTGCGCTATCTTACAGACACCGCCTGGCCGGGCGAGATATTCTTCCTTTATGGCGCTCGGTCCACGGACGAGTTCGTCTTCCGTGACGAAATCGAGCGACTCGAGCGGCTTCATGACAATCTGCATGTCTTCGCCGCGATGGAGCGCTCGCCAGGGACGGTCTGGCATGGCGCCGTCGGCCCCCTGACGCGGGACATGCTGCTTTCGGCCGTCCCCGACATCGCGCGCCGCCGCATCCACCTGTGCGGTCCCCCCGCGATGATGGCGGCGATGAAGGCGGAGCTCGCCGAGCTCGGCGTGCCGGAAGTGCAACTTCATACCGAAGCCTTTGGGCCCGCATCGCTGCCCATCGATCCAGTCGACGCGCCCAGCGCGCCCGGCAACGATGCAAGTCGCACGGTACAGCCTCCGTCCGCGCCTTCCACAAGGATTGCCGAAGCTTCCGTGACGTTCGCTCTGTCGGGTGTGTCCGCCGCCCTGGCTGGCGATCAGACCGTGCTCGAAGCCGCCGAGGGGGTTGGCGTCGAGATACCCTATTCCTGCCGCACCGGAGACTGCGGACTATGCGTCACCAAGCTGCTCGACGGTGAAGTCACGATGGCGAACGAAGCGGGCCTGGCGCCGGAAGACAAGGCGAACGGCTATATATTGGCTTGCCAGGCCAAAGGCAGCGGCAAGCCGATCGTGGTTGAAGCCTGATGCGCGAACGCGGCGACATATTGATGGTGCTTCTGGTGGGGTTCATTCTGGTCTTTCCGGCCGGATTTCTCGTTCACGCATCCCCACGCTTCCCCGGTAGCCTCGGCGGCGGTCTGCTCGGCATCCTTGCGGCCCTGTGCATGCTGCTGACGCTTCCCTATGTGGCGGCCAAACATATCCCGCCGCTCGATCGTCGGATTACGCGCTATGTGCGTAAGCCGACGCTCCTTGCCGTTCATATCTATTCTGGCGTTCTGGGAGCTTTCTTCGCCCTCCTTCACACCGCGCACAAGTTCGCGAGTCCGCTGGGCCTCATGCTAACCGGCCTCCTCCTCCTCACCGTTGCAAGCGGATTTGCCGGGCGCTATCTTCTCGGCGAACTTGCAAGGGCCTTGCGCGGCCGCAAGTCGGAACTGGCTTCGCTCCAGTCGGCCTTTCTGGACATTCCGGCGGCGCCGGGCGAAATTGGGGAGACGCAGGAGCCGCCACGCTGGCTTCGATATGTCTTCACCCGCGCAAACCAGCCCGCTGAACCACCACCGCAGGATGCGATCAAGCTTGCCGCGGCCATTTCCGACACCGAATATGCCGTGCGGGCAGAGGAAGTAACGGGAGTACTTTTCGCACGCTGGCGATGGTTTCATATCGTGGCCGGTTCGCTGCTTTACGCGCTCGTGATTCTCCATATCGCGGCCGCGGTCTATTTTGGTCTTCGCTGGCCATGATGCGCCACTGGCTGCTTCCGGCCCTTTTTGCGACCAGCCTGCTCGTCGTGCTGCTTGGGCTACCGGCGCTGTCGCGGTCGAACGCGCCGCCTCAGGCCGGCGTGGTCGCGCAGCTCGTTTCGCCGGGCCCCCTGTCCGAAGCCCACCGCAGCCTCGCAGGATCGTGCCGAAACTGCCACACCCCCATCGCTGGTGTGACGGGGGAGACTTGCAAGAGTTGTCATGCCGCGACCGACTTCGGAAACAAGCAATCGACCCAATTCCATGCCTCGGCCTTGCAATGCACCTCATGCCACGTCGAGCATGCGGGCAGACAGAGCCTCATTCGCATGGATCACAAGGCCCTGTTCAAGCCGGGAATATGGTCGCAGCGCCCCGCCGCCGCGACCGCCGGCGGCGCGGTGACAGGCGTGCTCGCCTGTGCTGGTTGCCATTCCATTCGCGACCCGCACCTGGGCCTCTTCGGAACGCGCTGCGCGAGTTGCCACGCGACCGACAGCTGGCGCATCGACGGCTACCGGCATCCCTCGACCAATTCCCGGAACTGCTCCGAATGCCACCGGGCGCCGCCGAGCCACTATATGGAGCATTTCAGCATGGTTTCGCAGCGCGCCGCAGGCGAGCGGGCGACCGTGGAACAATGCTATGCCTGTCACACGACCGACAGTTTCAACAATATTCGCAGGAGAGGCTGGTATGATCACCATTGACGGCGGAAGCGGTCACTGGCTCGAGAGCCTGTTCCGCCTCGCCGTGGTTATCCTGGAACTGAGCGGCACGGCAACCATCCTGACAGGTGCCGCGCTGGCGACCGCGACGTTTCTCCGTCAGGCCTGTCGAGGCCTCTATGCCGAAGCCTATCGTCCGTTCCGATCGACACTCGGTCGCAGCATATTGCTCGGCCTTGAGTTTCTCGTAGCGGGCGACATCGTGAAATCACTGGTGATCAACCCTACGCTTAACGACCTCGTCGTGCTCGCGGGCCTCGTGTTTGTTCGTACCTTCCTGAGCATTTCGCTGGGCGTCGAGATCAATGGTCATTGGCCTTGGGAGAATACGCGCATGGAGCGCGCCCGCCTCGACGCGGCGACGGACCGGTGACCACCATGCCATCCGACACGCTCAGGCGCATCTTTCCGAGAGGATGGCGGCTTCGGCCGCATGGCTCGATTCAATGGGAGAATTTTCATGCTTGAGAGGCGATCGATCCTGGGGACCGGGCTTGCCCTGACAATGCTCGTCGGCGCCGCGCGCGCCGAAGATCCACCGCCCGGCGGGGGAATGCCCGACTCCCATGCAATGCCGCTTGCCGATTGCGCGGCGTTGTGCCTGGAAACGCATCGAAGCTGCATCGAAGCCGCGCGCCATTGCCTAGAAGAGGGCGGCGACAAGGCCGCTCCGGGGATCATGGCTATTCTCGCCGATTGCGCCGGGATTTGCCTCACGACCGCTCAATCGCTGCTTCGCAATTCTCCGGCTCATGGGATCCTTTGCCAGACCTGCGAGCAGATCTGCCGATTGTGCGCGGAAAACTGCGCTGCATTCACGGGTGACGCACAGCTGTTGCGCTGCGCGAACTTATGCCGCCGCTGTGCCGAGGGGTGCGGCATGATGGTCATGTCTTCATAGCAGCACGTGGCGTTCCGATTTTCTTCGGGCGAGAGATCAACATGTGGGCTTCACGTATTTCGATCCGGACGTTCGGTGCAGCATATCGAGCACAGCGGCGCCGATCCGACTTGGTGTCGATACAAAGCAAAGATTTCGAATGGAGACACATCATGCGCAAGATTTCCCCTGTTCTGACGGTCCTTGGCCTCCTCGCCCTGACCCAGATGCCGGTCCTCGCCGACGAGAGCAAAGGGCCGCCGAAGAAGCCGGCCGCCACCGCGCCGGCCCAGAAGCCCGGCGACGAGCATCGCCACGGCATGGACCACGGCGGACAGCAGATGCACGACAAGATGATGAAAGATCACCGCGAGGGCATGGAAAAGATGCAGGATCAGTCCGGCGGTGGATGCGGCGGCAACGACAAGCCCATGCCTGCCATGGGCGGCATGGGGACGTCCAAGCCTGCGGACAAACCGAAAGACATGCCGATGAAGCACGAGCATATGTGAGCATCGGTCGGTCCATCCCCCCGGAAGCCCGCTGCCCCCGTGGCAGCGGGCTTTTTGTCTGAAAAGCTCAAATGTTCCCGTGAAGATTTTCGGTCCTGCGGCAGCCAGCCGGAACTCCGCAGTTTTTGGCGGATCAAGCTTCGGATTCTTGCTCCTCCTGATTGCCGTTGCCGCGACGTCGGCCACGCAAACGGCCGCCATCGCTTTTCTGCCGTCCTTGATCGAGGGCGGCGCGGTGATCCCCGTTGCCGCAACCCACGATTTCCATATAGTGAGCCTTTCGGCTTCCTTTCCTCTTGCCGCTCTCGGCCTTGCGCCCATTTGGGGGTGGTTGGCCGATCGCATGGACTATCGGGTGCTTCTTCGGATCGCGCTTCTGGTCCTCGCGGCAACGACACTGGCGTTCGGCAGTACCGATCTCGCCACCTTATATCTTCTGCGCATCCTGTCGGGCATGGCGTCGGGGGCCATCATTCCTCTCTCGCTCCTTGCTGCGGGCTTCCGGGCCGAGAGCCGGGTGGGTCGGGCCCGTCTCTTCACATGGCTGACCAGCTTTGTCTTTCTTGGCGACCTGGCCGGCCCCCTGCTCACACAATTGTCTTTTCCGCTGCTGCCGTCGGCCCCGCTGTTCCCTCTCGCCCTGGCACTCTTGCTCGCCGGTTGCCTGCTGTCGCCCTCTCAGCTTCCCAAACGGTCTCGTTCGCATGCCATCCCGCGCCGCAGCAACCGCGACAACAACCGGAAGACTGCGACACTCCTCGTCATCACCATTATCGCCGGCGCTGCCCTGGCGGCCCTTCACATCGGTCTGCTGGTGACCGGCCAAGGCCTTCCGCTCGACCGCGAAGCCATCGCCTTCATGCTGAGCCTTTGCGGCGTCGGCATGCTCGCGGCACAAATCGCGCAGGCCCGTTTGGGTTGGCTTGTCCGCCGGCCGGTCGATCTCACGCGTCTTATGCTGCTCGTTCTGGCAATCGGACTGTTGGCTTCGCAAAATCCGCGGTCGATCCTCGGTCTCGCGGGGATCGCTTTCCTTCTCGGCTGGAGCGCGGCCAGCCTTCGCCTCGTGACCAGCTTCTGGATCAGCAACCGCAGCTCCCGGGTTTCGGGTGCTCGGCTCGGGCTCCAGCATGCGGCGGCGAGTATTGGACAGGCGGCGGCGCCGATCGGGCTTGCGCTCGCGGGAGTGGGGCAGCAGTGGGTGATCACGTTCACCCTGGCGGCGGCGGCATTGATCGTCGCTCTCAGCCTGCCTTTGCTGTGGCAAGAGGGGGAACGGACGAGCGATCGGTCCAGTCAGCCATGATCCCTTGCGGAGCAAGCGATCGCCTCGAGCAGTGCGCGCGCGATCAGCGGCTTTGCAATGACATGCTCGAATCCAACGCGCCTCGCTTCGCGTTCCAGCGCGTCGTCATGATAGGCCGAGATCATGATCGCGCAACCGCACCAGCCCTTCGAGCGTAAGCGTCTCAGGAGTGACAGGCCGTCGATGTCCGGCATGCGAAAGTCGACGACAAGGCAATCGGCATGAAGTGATCGCGGGTCGGCCAATAGCGCGCTGCCGCTAGTATAGGCCCGGACCCGAAATCCCTGGGCCCGCAGCATCAATTGCGTCGAACGGCGAACGCCCGGGTCGTCGTCCGAGACCAATATCGTGAAGGGGTGACGGGACGATTGCCCGATGTGCACAGACATGAGTGGCGAGCATCCGAAAATCGATTCTCCGTGAGTGCAGCATTCCAGAACCGCGTATCTCAGTCGCTACGTAATCATCCCAGTTTGGCTTCGCTGCGACCAAGGCCCGCAGCAAATGCAATCCGGAGCGCATCGGAAAGACTGCGGACAGCCAACTTGCTCATCAGGCTTGCCCGGTGGACTTCGACGGTTCGCGAAGAAACGCCTAGATCATAGGCGATGGTCTTGTTGGGATAGCCTCGCGCGAGCCCATCGAGAACCTCCTTCTCGCGGGGCGTCAAGACGCCGATCCGGACCTGCGCTTCGGCTTCTTCCGTCGCTCGGACATCGACCCGGTCGATACGCGCGAATCCGCGGTCGATAGCCTCAAGCAGCGATGCCTTCTCGAAGGGTTTCTCGATAAAATCCACTGCGCCCGCCTTCATCGCCTGCACCGCGAGAGTGACGTCGCCATGACCGGTCAGGACGACGACCGGCATATTGATGCCGCGCTGCGCCATTTCCGACTGGACCTGAAGCCCATCTAACTCAGGCATGCGAACGTCGAGAAGCACACATCCAGTCTCGGCCGTGCGTGCCAGCTTCAGAAATTCCACGCCGCTCGCATAGGTCCGTACCTCGAACCCCACCGTCCGCAGCATGAATCCGGCTGACTTCCGGATGGCCTCTTCGTCATCGACCAGATGAATGAGGCGCTTATCCTGCATGTTCTTCCTCCAGCTTTGCGTGAACCAAGGTGAATCGGAACACGGCTCCACCGCCTGGACCGTCCTCGACCCAGATCCGTCCGCCATGAGCCTCAACGATCGTCCGACAGATCGACAGGCCGAGCCCCATGCCGTCCGATTTGCTGCTGACAAAAGCCTGGAACAACCGCGGTATCACGTCCTCCGCAATGCCGGGACCGCTGTCCTCTACCGCAATCTCGATCATCTCGTCGGCCCGCAGCCTGGTGGAAACGCGCAGTTCCCGCACTTCGGAGTCCGCCATCGCTTCAATGGCATTGCGCATGATGTTGACCAGAACCTGCTGGATCTGGACGCGGTCCACGAGCGTAGGTGTCGCGGCCGGGTCGAAGGTGAAAAAGCTGCGGACCCCGCGTTCCCGGGCACCGATAAGCGCCAGCTTGCCTGCCTCGTCGATCAGGCGCGGCAAATCCTCTACGGTCTTTTCCACCTCGCCCCGAGCTACGAAATCCCTGAGGCGGCGAACAATATAGCCTGCCCTGAGGGTCTCATTGGCGGCCTCCGTCAGCGCTTCGTGCAGGATATCCCGCGGTATATCCCCTTCCCCGTCAACAAGATCCCGCGTCGTCTCCAGATAGTTGGCAATGGCAGTCAGCGGCTGGTTAAGCTCATGGGCCAAGGTCGAGGCCATCGTTCCCATCGCGCTCAGCCGCGAGACATGCACAAGCTCGGCCTGCAATTCCTTGAGCCTCAGCTCATCATGTTCCTTTTCCGTCAGGTCCCGAATGAAGCCGGTGAAGATGCGCCCTTCCGGCCCCCCCGCCTCGCCGACCGACAATTCCATTGGAAAAGTCGAACCGTCCCGGCGCTGCCCGACCACGATGCGGCCGATCCCGATGATTCGGCGCTCTCCCGTTTCGAGATAATGGCCGATATATTCGTCATGCCTGATACTGTCCGCCCGCGGCATGAGGCAGGACACATTGCGGCCAAGCAATTCGCTCTCGCCATAACCGAACAATCGCTCGGCCGCAGCGCTGAACGAGGTTATGCGCCCCCGCTCGTCGATGACGATCATGGCATCGGGAACGGTCGCGAGAATCGACTGCAGATGTCGCTCGCGGGCTTCGATCGAGCCGCGCATTGCCGCATCCTCGGTGATGTCGCGCACGATGCTGCCGAAACCGCGAATCACACCCGCTTGATCTTTCAGGGCATTGATCGTCAGCCTGGCGAGATATTCGGTTCCATCACGGCACACGCGCCAAGCCTCACGCTCGAGGGAACCCTGCGCGAGGGCCGCCGCCAGATCGGCTTCAGGCCGGCCGTTCGCCATTTCATCGGGCGGATAGAAAATCTCGTGCGAGCGGCCGCACAGATCGGCGCTCGACCAAAGTCCCTTCCTCTCGGTCTCGCCATTGATCGCGCGGATGGTGCCGGCGGGATCGAGCAAGACGACGACATAGCCGCTGGCCTCGCGAAGCATGAGCTCCGATAGCGCCTCGATTTCGCGGACGTCGTCGCGCCACGCTACCGAATTGTCTTCGGGGATCATGTCATCCCCAGGCGTCCAGGCCGGGCGCGTAGGCGACAGGGCAATGGTTTCATGGCCGTCGGAATCCCCCAATCGGAACGGGCACTAAGTCAAATACGCAGCTCGGCGCGATACCCCTCGAAATTTCTCGCGCGATCCAGCCTGAGCGCTGCACCGGCGTGGGAGTTCCGGAGTAATGCCGCCTTGTCGGGATCGATCATCGTTCGCCGCCGCGCCACTCGAGACCATTGCTTGCGGGCCGCTGCTCCAGGCTGGCGTGACCGATACTCGACGTCGATATGGCCGCGGCTAACCGTCCCGCGAGCACCGATGCTGCGAGTCAGCCAACACACGAGACCGATAGCCATTGCGAGCAAGCGTCGCAGAAGCCGATCCTTGGAGTTCGCATGCCAATGGCGCAGGCCTTACGGATCGATAGCCAGTGCAAGCAGGCCGTGACGCGAGGTCAGTCCAAGATTTCCGATCCGGCACTCAATGGATGAAGATCGCACGTTCAAGCATGCAATTGTCCATCATGCACCGTCGCCTGGGTGGTGATGACCGGCCGCCTGATATGGCCGTCCGGTCGCACCATCGTACCGTTGCGCGTTCGCTACCGTCTCGGGTCCAGGGATCACCACCACAATCTGAGGCCGACGACCACGCGACGCTCGGTTGTCAGTTCGCGGTCCGCGCGCCGGAAGGCGGCGGTGCCATCGAGCGCGCGTTCCCAGACAAAGCCGACATAAGGTGCGAACTTGCGCGACAACTCGTAGCGTAGTCGGCCGCTCAGCTCGACATTGCTGAACCCGCCACCAAGCTCGCGGTCGACCGAGCGCTTGGAATAGAGGTTGGTCTCGACCTGGGAGGTCAAGATCAGCCGATTGGTGAACAGAACCTCGTAGCCGGCCTTGGCGCGCCCCGCGATGCGGCCATCGTCGCCCACATAGGCGGTCAACTGCACGTCGAACCAATAGGGCGCCAATCCCTCGACGCCTGCGGCAAGCCATGTCGTCGCTCCCTTGCCGAGATCCTGGCGAACTCCCAGCACCGTGCCCCAGAACGGACTCTTGCCGTGCCACCAGAGCGCCTCGACGCTGCTTTCAGCATCAAGACGATCGCGCGAGTTTTTCAGGCCCTGGCTGCGCAGCCATAGTTTGTCATTGTCCTGCCCCTTCGTGACGAGCACCGTCCAGCCCACCCCCTGGCCCTCATTGCCGCTGACGAACTCGAGCTCGTCGACGAGGACCTTCGGAATCGAGAGCTTGTCGGCCATCTCATAGCCGGGCAGTGTCGAATTGCGGTAGCCGTCCGAATAGTCATTTGAATCGCGCGCGTCCGGCGGGGCCTTGCCGCCCTGCATGCGGCCCATGTCCATCTTCATACCGGTGCTCGGCACATCCATGCCAGGCATGTCCATTCCCGCATGGTCCTGGGTTTGAGACGCGGGATGGATGTGCTCCTCCGGTGGAGGCACCTGCCCCGCCTGGAAGGCGTCCGGCGCCGTGGAAGATGGCTCTTGCGCCGAGGCGGGTGATGCAATCGCAGTCGAGAAGAGGAGGACAACCAGGAACGGCGCGGGGCGGGGGCGGGCCATGCGGATCATGCGACGACGACCTCCCGGAACATGCCGGCCGCCATATGGTAGAGCAGATGGCAGTGAAACGCCCATCGACCCATAGCATCGGCGGTGACGCGGAAGCTCACCCTCTGGGCAGGCTGGACCACCACCGTATGCTTGCGGACCTGGAAGGCGCCATCGGATCCTTCGACATCGCTCCACATGCCGTGGAGGTGCATCGGATGGGACATCATCGTGTCGTTGACCAAGATGATGCGCAGTCGCTCGTTCGGCTTGAAGTGGAGCGGCCGCGAGTCATTGAGCTTGATTCCGTCGAGCGCCCAGATGAAGCGCTCCATATTGCCGTTGAGGTGGAGCTCGATCTCGCGTTCGGGCTCGCGCGGATCGGGATCGCCATTGGGTGTCCGCAAGTCCGCCAGCGTCAGGACACGCCATGAGCGGTCGCGCAGGCCGGCGCCGGGATCATCGAGATTGGCGCGGGGATAGTCGACGCGCATATCGGTGTTCGCACCATATTCGGTGCGGGCATGCCGGGCCTTCGGCGGCATCTCCGTCAGGCCGTGCCCGGCGTGCTCGCCGCCGCCCATCGTCATCATCGCCCCCATCATGTCGACGGGATCGAGCCAGGGCCGCGCATCGAGGGTGGGGACCGGTGCCGACATGCCGGGAGCAGGCGCGATCGTGCCGCGGGCAAAGCCGGTCCGATCGATCGCCTGGGCGAAGATCGTGCGCGCATTGCCATCGGGCATGGTGAACTCGACATCATAGGTTTCCCCCGGGCCGATCCGGAACTCCTCGACCGTCACCGGCACCACCGGCTGCCCGTCGGTCGAAACGATTGTCAGCTCCACACCGGGAATCCGTACGTCGAAGAAGGTCGCCGTTCCCGCGCCCACAAAGCGCAGGCGCACATGCTCGCCGGGCGCGGCGACGGCGGTCCAGTTGCCCGCAGGCGTCGTCCCGTTCATAAGATAAGTGTAGGTCGCTGCGGAAAGGTCGCTGTAGTCGGTCGGATTCATCCGCGACCCGTTCCACATCCGCCGCCGTTCGAGGGCTTTGGCGAGGCCCAACTCGCTCACATCCTCTAGAAAGTCGCCGGCGGTCGGCTGCGCGAAGTTATAATAGCTGCTCAGCTTCTTGAGGTTCGTGAAGATCTGGAGCGGTGGTTCGTCCGACCAGTCGCTCAGCATGATGGTATAGTCGCGGTGGGGAACGGGACCCATCGGCACTCTCGGCTCGACGACAATCGCTCCATAAAGTCCGGTCTGCTCGGCAAGCGTATGAGCGTGGTACCAGTAGGTGCCCACTTGGCGTACTTCGAATCGATAGGTGAAGGTCTCGCCCGGCGCGATACCGGCGAAGCTGATGCCCGGAACGCCGTCCATTTCTGCGGGCAGGATGATCCCGTGCCAGTGGATGCTGGACATCTCCTTGAGGCTGTTGCGAACGCGCAGCGTGACGGTGTCGCCCTCGCGCAGGCGCAGGACCGGCGCGGGTACGGCGCCGTTCACTGCCGTCGCGACCCGGCGCTTGCCGGTATAGTTGACCGGGATCTCGGCGATCTCGAGGTCGAATTCGGTCCCGCTCAATTCAGCCGTCGATGCGGAGAGGGATTTCGCCTGCAGTGCCGGGACGAAGCCCGCGACGGCTCCGCCAATCGCCAGCCCCTGAACGAAGTGGCGCCGTGCGATCGGCAAGCTATGAAGGAGGGGCATTGAATGTTTCTTTCGCCAGAAGATGGTCAGGCCAGATCGAGAACGATCCGCCCGTCAATGTCGCCGCGGCGCATGCGCGCAAAGACGTCGTTGATGTTCTCCAGCTTTTCGGCGTGCACCGTCGCATGCACCTTGCCTTCGCCGGCGAAGGCCAGTGCTTCGAGAAGGTCGAGCCGGGTGCCGACGATCGAACCGCGAACGGTGATGCCGTTGAGTACGGTGTCGAAGATCGACAGCGGAAAATCGCCCGGTGGAAGGCCGTTGAGCGCGACCGTACCACCGCGCCGGACCATGCCGAGCGCCTGCTGGAAGGCCTTGGGCGAGACCGCGGTGACGAGGACGCCCTGCGCACCGTCGATCGCCTGCTTGATGGCGGCTGACGGATCCTCCTCGCGCGCGTTGACCGTGAGCGCCGCGCCGAGACGGGTCGCGAGATCGAGCTTGCGGTCGTCGACGTCGACCGCCGCCACATTGAGACCCATCGCGCGGGCATATTGCACCGCCATGTGGCCGAGCCCGCCGATCCCGGAGACGACCACCCACTCTCCGGGCTTCGCCTCGGTGGCCTTCAGCCCTTTATAGACGGTGACGCCGGCGCAGAGGATCGGCGCGATGTCGAGGAAGTCGACATTGTCGGGAAGATGCCCGACATAATTTGGATCGGCGAGGACATATTCCGCGAAGCTGCCATTCACCGAATAGCCGGTATTCTGCTGGCTCTCGCACAACGTCTCCCAGCCGCCCAGGCAATGCACGCAATGCCCGCAGGCGGAGTAGAGCCAGGGGACGCCGACCCGGTCGCCCTCTTTTATGAGAGTGACGCCCGATCCGACGGCGGCGACATGTCCGACGCCTTCATGCCCGGGAATGAAGGGCGGGTTGGGCTTGACCGGCCAGTCGCCCTCGGCCGCATGCAGGTCGGTGTGGCATACGCCGGCCGCCGCGACCTTTACCAGGATCTGGCCGGGTCCGACCGTCGGGATCGGCGCTTCTTCGATGACCAGCGGCTTACCGAATTCGCGGACGACCGCCGCCTTCATGGTTTTCGCCATGTCTGCTTCTCCTTCCGGGAGGGATCAGAACAGGCCGAGCGCATGCTCGTCATAGGAGACGAGCAGGTTCTTGGTCTGCTGATAATGGTCGAGCATCATCTTGTGATTTTCGCGTCCGAAACCCGACGCCTTATATCCGCCGAAAGCGGCATGTGCGGGATAGTGATGGTAGCAGTTGGTCCAGACCCGCCCGGCCTCGATCGCGCGGCCGAGCCGGTAGGCCGTGTTGCCGTTGCGGGTCCAGACGCCCGCGCCGAGGCCGTAGGCGGTATCGTTGGCGATCGCGATCGCCTCGTCGACTGTCTTGAATGTGGTCACCGACAGCACCGGCCCGAAGATCTCTTCCTGGAAGATGCGCATCCGATTTTCGCCGAGGAACACGGTGGGCTGCACGAAATAGCCCCGATCGAGTTCGCCGCCGGGGAGCGCCCGCGCGCCGCCGGTCAGGCATTGCGCACCCTCGGCTTTTCCGATGTCGATATAGCCGAGGATCTTGTGGAGCTGATCTTCGGACGCCTGGGCGCCGATCTGGACCGAAGGGTCGAGCGGGTCGCCTTGGCGGATCGCTGTGACACGCGCCACGGCGCGCTCGATGAAACGGTCGAAGATCGATTCGTGGATCAACGCGCGCGAGGGACAGGTGCAGACCTCGCCTTTGTTGAACGCGAAGAGCGTGAAGCCCTCCAGCGCCTTGTCGAAGAAGGCGTCCTCCTCGTCGAGCACGTCGGCCATGAAGATGTTGGGCGACTTGCCGCCAAGTTCCATCGTCTGGGGGATGAGATGGTCGGCGGCCGCATGCATGATCTGCTTGCCGGTGACCGTCTCGCCCGTAAAGGAGACCTTGGCGATCCGTGGATTGGCGGCGATCGCCTGGCCAACGGTCCGTCCAGGTCCCGTCACGACGTTGAACACGCCAGGCGGCAGAATATCGGCGGTGAGCTCTGCGAACATCAGCAATGTCAAAGGCGTCTGGGACGCAGGTTTGATCACCGTGCAATTGCCCGCGGCAAGTGCCGGGGCGATTTTCCAGGCTGCCATGAGCAGCGGGAAGTTCCACGGGATGATCTGCCCGACGACGCCAAGCGGCTCGCGGAAATGATAGGCGATCGTGTCGGCATCGATCGTCGAGATCGCGCCCTCTTCCGCCCGGATGCAGCCGGCGAAGTAGCGGAAGTGGTCGATCGCCAGGGGCACGTCGGCGGCGCGCGTCTCGCGGATCGGCTTGCCGTTGTCGATCGTCTCGGCGAAGGCCAGCAGCTCCAGATTGTCTTCCAGCCGGTCGGCGATCCGGTTGAGCAACCGGGCACGCTCGGCTGGCGATATCTTGGCCCACTGATCCTTGGCCGCGTGCGCCGCATCGAGAGCGCGCTCGACATCTTCCGGAGTTGATAGTGCGAACTCGGCGATCAGGGCGCCGTTGATCGGGCTCGTATCGGCGAAATATTCTCCCGTGGCGGGGGCACTCCAACGACCACCGATGAAATTGTCATAGCGATGCCGGAAGGACGGCGCGGCATTGATGGTGCTGAAGGCCTGTTCGAACATGATCGCGCTCCATTAGCTGTCTTGAGCTAGATCGCCTCAATGCCGTCCCGACCGTCCCTTCAATATACGTAAGTTACGAATCCACTCTGGAGCGGCCCGGTATTCGCACGGATCATGCGACTGGATCCTCGTCCGAGGTCAGGCCGTTTCATGATCCTGACCGACCAGTCCGGGTCCGGATGCCCGAGATTCTCCGGCGGGTCGCGACCGAGGCAGCCGGTTGGGGAATGGCCCGCCGAGGGTGCGAAGCGGGTCATAAGTTGTCGTTGGGCTCGCTTGTTTCCCTCTCAGCAACCGCCCCTCGACACACCCGAAGATCCGCCCCGCGTTCGTGAGCCTCGCGCATATTCCCGAGAGGGACTTTGGTTTCGCTCATCAAACCGAGCTTGCCCGAGAGAGGCTGTTCGCTGTTCCTCGCCCGTATACGCAATGTGCGAAGCGCCGCACGGATCAGATTTTCACCAGGCGCAGTCGCAACGAATTGCCGATCACGCTGACCGAAGAGAGCGCCATCGCGGTGGCGGCGATAATCGGCGACAGCAGCAAGCCGAAAACCGGATAGAGCGCGCCAGCCGCGATCGGAATCCCGGCGACATTATATGCGAAGGCGAAGAAGAGATTCTGGCGAATATTCCGCATCGTGGCATGGCTGAGATGCCGCGCCCGGACGATACCCATCAGGTCGCCATGGAGCAGCGTCACTCCGGCGCTCTCGATCGCGACATCGGTGCCCGATCCCATCGCGATCCCGACATCGGCAGCAGCGAGCGCGGGCGCGTCGTTGACGCCGTCGCCGGCCATTGCGACAATTCTCCCTTCCTCGCGAAGGCGCGTTACCACGGCACTCTTCTGGTCCGGCAGGACGTCGGCCTCGACATCGGCAATATCGAGGCGCCGCGCTATCGCCTGCGCGGTCGTGCGGTTGTCGCCCGTCAGCATGATTACCTTGATGCCGGCCTCCCTGAGCGCCCTGAGCGCTGCCGGAGTTGTCTCCTTTACCGGATCGGCGATGGCGATGACGCCCGCTGCGCGCCCGCCGATTGCCAGGAAAATGGCGGTAGCCCCGTCCCCGCGCAGCCGGTCGGCCGGACCCGCGAGGTCGCCGGGGCCGATATCATATTCGGCCAGGAAACTCGCGTTGCCCGCCTGCACGGTTTGCCCGTCGACCATGCCGACTATGCCCTTGCCAACCGGCTGGTCGACTGCGGTCGGTTCGAGGAGCTTGATCCCGCGCTGCTCGGCGGCCTGGACGATCGCCTGTGCCAGCGGGTGTTCGCTTGTACGTTCAAGGCTTGCCGCAATGCGCAGAATCTCTTCCTCGGCAAAACCCTCCGCAACTTCGATGGCGACGACCGAAGGCTTTCCGGCCGTCAGCGTTCCGGTCTTGTCGACGACCAGAGTGTCGACCTTCTCCATGCGCTCCAGGGCCTCGGCGTTCTTGATCAGCACTCCAGCCTCGGCACCGCGGCCAACGCCGACCATGATCGACATCGGCGTCGCGAGACCGAGCGCGCAGGGGCAGGCGATAATGAGGACCGCGACAGCGGCCACAAGTCCATATCCCATCGATGGCGCCGGGCCGAATAGCGACCAGGCGACGAAGGCAACCAGTGCGACCAGAATGACAGTCGGCACGAACCAGGCCGATACCGCATCGGCGAGCCGCTGAATTGGGGCACGGCTGCGCTGGGCGTCGGCCACCATCTGCACAATACGCGCAAGCATCGTATCGCGGCCGACCTTCTCGCTTCGCATCACAAGTCCGCCGGTCTGATTGATCGTTCCACCGATCAGCGCGGCCCCGATGTCCTTCGTGATGGGCATGGATTCCCCGGTAACCATGGATTCATCGACCGTGCTCCGCCCTTCCATGACGATACCGTCTACCGGGACCTTCTCGCCAGGGCGGACTCGCAGGACGTCGCCTACCACAACCTCGGAAAGGTCTATTTCCTCGTCGCTGCCGTCCGCGGCGACGCGGCGGGCGAGCTTCGGTGAAAGATCGAGAAGCGCCCGGATCGCGCCACTGGTTGTCTCGCGGGCGCGCAGTTCGAGTAGCTGGCCGAGCAGCACCAACACCGTGATTACGGCGGCTGCCTCGAAATAGACCGCCACCGAACCGTCCGCGGCGCGGAAAGCATCTGGAAAGATATCGGGCAAGAGTGCTGCGACCATGCTGTAAAGCCAGGCAACGCCTGTCCCCATTGCGATCAGCGTGAACATGTTGAGGTTACGCGTACGCAGCGACTGCCAGCCGCGCTCGAAGAACGGCCAGCCCGCCCAGAGGACGACGGGCGTCGCAAGCAGCATCTGGACCCAATTACTAGCCTGGCGGGAGATCAGCATATGAAGTCCGGTCATGTGCCCGCCCATCTCGAGGGCAAGGACCGGAAGCGCAAGCACCAGGCCGATCCAGAAGCGTCGGCGCATGTCCCGATATTCTTCGCTCGGGCCGTCGGTGGCTTCGGGAACGATAGGCTCCAATGCCATTCCGCAGATCGGGCAAGCTCCTGGTCCCGGCCGCTGGATCTCGGGATGCATCGGACACGTCCAGATCGCGCCCTTCGGAGGGGGCGGTGCCGAGTTCTCCGCGCCGCCGTGATAGCGAGCCGGGTCCGCTCTGAACTTGCCCAGACATCCCGCACTGCAGAAATAATGATGGACGCCGGCATGCGTGAGCTGGTGAATACTCGTCTCCGGATCGACTGCCATCCCGCAGACGGGATCGGTAACCGCGCCTTCCGCCAAATGGCCATGATGCTGATGATCCATTGTCAGAAGCTCCTGTCAGATTTCCAGCTCAACCGCCTTTCACCAGGCGGCATGATTGCAACTCGCCTTCATTCGGATCGTCATTCTCTGATATACGCAAAAATCACATTCCCCTCAGCCTTGTCGGACTCACTCCTCTTGTGTTGCGCCACCTTAACCGTCACCGGCTTACCGTGGGCGCGGCTTCCTTCTGTTCGCGCATCGATCGCGGCGGCGCTCCGTGCCAAATGATCGCGACGGTCTATGTGGCTCTCGCTCCACTCAGGGAAGGCCGTCGGTTAAATAGGTGTCCGTCGTCAGAACATTCGGCACAACTCGCGGCGTAGATTAGCGGAGTGCGGACCTCGTCAGGGGGTTGATGTTAGGCGGCGAACTTGCGGTGCTGCAAGCGCCGATGTTCGATGGTCTGTCGCTTGATCCTTTCGCGCAGTTTGATGATTGCCGGAGCCCTGCCGAAGTAGGCGTCGGCAGGCGTCACGTTGGCCAGGCTCTCGTGGTATCGCTGGTGATTGTAGTGCTCGACGAAGGTCTCGATGTGGGCTTCGAGGTCGCCGGGCAGGAAGTAGTTTTCCAGCAAGATGCGGTTTTTCAGGGTCTGGTGCCAGCGCTCGATCTTGCCCTGGGTTTGGGGATGACACGGGGCGCCGCGGACATGGCTCATCTTCCGGGCCTCGATGTATTCCGCCAGCTCACCCGCGATGTAGCTGGGGCCATTATCGCTGAGTATCCGGGGTTTGTGCAGCACCGTGGCGCTGTCGCAACCAGAAGCCGCCAGGGCGAGGTCCAGCGTGTCGGTGACGTCCTCGGCTCGCATGTTGGTGCACAGCTTCCAGGCGATGATGTAGCGTGAGAAGTCGTCGAGCACGGTCGACAGATACATCCAGCCCCACCCGATGATCTTGAAGTAGGTGAAGTCGGTCTGCCACATCTCGTTCGGCCGCGTGGTTTTCGTGTGGAACTGATCGGCAGCCTTGATCACGACATAGGCCGGGCTGGTGATCAGGTCGTGGGCCTTCAACAGGCGGTAAACCGTGGATTCCGACACGAAGTAGCGCTGCCCTTCGGTGAAGCGCACGGCCAGTTCCCGGGGGCTCAGCTCAGACTGTTCCAGCGCCAGCTCGATGATCTGGTCGTGGATGCCCGCCGGGATGCGGTTCCACACCCGGCTCGGCGCCGATGGCCGATCTTCCAACGCCTCCGGCCCGCCTTCGAGGTAGCGATCATACCAGCGGTAGAATGTCCGACGAGGGATGCCGAGTTGGTCCAGCGTGCGCTTGGCCGACAGGTGCGACTGCTCGACGGTTCTGATGATCTCGAGCTTCTCGGATGCGGGATATCTCATTCGTCGTTGCCCCCATCCGCGACCATGCTTTTTTTGAGCAGACGGTTTTCCAGTGTCAGATCGGCCACGCATTCCTTCAGGGCCCGGGCTTCGCGGCGCAGGTCCTGGACCTCTCCGGTGGTCGCGGCACGGGCGGTGTCGCCGGCCAGGCGGCGCTTGCCAGCTTCCATGAACTCCTTCGACCAGGTGTAATACAGGCTCTGGGCAATGCCTTCCTTGCGGCATAGCTCGGCGATCGAGGGTTCGAATCCCTTCGCCCGCTCCAGTTTTCCTAGTAATTCCAGTCACTTACGCCAAAAGGCGGCGTAATATGCCGCGTTACGTCGAGCCGCATTTCGTCTCGCGTAATAAGGACGTAATATGATGACGGCGAGCCGACGGGTGTGTCTAGGAAAGGATTGGCGCTTAGCGTGCTGCAACTACCGGATCGGGGCCCAAGCGCGCAGTAGAATGAGTCGGTCCCTCCGATCGGCTGGGTTGCGTCAAAATTGCTGGAGTGGAACGCCAACGGCGTGACCCCTTCGGAAACGGCTGCCCGGCCGAGGCGGAAGAGGACGTTGTCATGTTCTCCGGCAGCGATTTCCACCCACTCCAGCCAAGCGGTTGCGGAGCAGATAGATGTTCAAATCGGTATAGATACGCCGAACCGGGCGGAATATCTAACGCACGGGGAAATCGGACAGGTCTAGCGCGCGTCTGCGATGATCGACTCGCTTCCACCGACGATGTCGGCGGAAGCGTGAAGATGCCCGCGGTTTACGACTCTGCTCGTCCCGGCTCGTTGGGCGCTTCCGGTGACGAGCACCTCATCCGTTCCGGGCTGGACCTGGATCCAGATTTTTAGAATTCTGATCCCTTACGATGTGAATCGCCGGGCAATGTGGCAACCTGTTCACGAAGTCGTCGAGAATCGGCGCCCGGGCGCCAGCGAGCAGCATGGTCGCCCGCCGGTTCAACAGAACCGCAGCCTTGCGTGCCGCGCGTCTTGTCGTGCTGATCATTAGGGGGTGCTCGCAGATAGGCTGTCGTCGTACTGCAAATGATCTTCCCGCAGGTCGGCTTCCCGGCTGCCATAGCGGGCATAGAGGGTCGGAAGTACGAAGAGCGTGAGCAGGGTCGCCGAGATCAGTCCCCCAATCACCACCGTCGCGAGCGGCTTCTGCACTTCGGCGCCCGCGCCGGTCGCGAGCGCCATCGGCACGAACCCGAGGCTGGCGACGAGCGCGGTCATCACGACGGGGCGAAGGCGCATGAGCGCGCCTTGCCTTGCGGCTTCGGCCCGCGCCATGCCCGAGCGCATCAGTTCCTGGATCGACGACACCATCACGAGGCCGTTGAGCACCGCGATACCCGAGAGCGCGATGAACCCGACTGCTGCCGAGATGGAGAAGTCCATCCCGCGCAGGAACAGTGCTAGCACGCCGCCGATCAGTGCCAGCGGAACCCCGGTGAACACGATCGCCGCATCGCGCGACGATCGAAGCGCGCCATAGAGCAGCAGCAGGATCAGGATGAAGCAGGCCGGGACGACGAGCTGAAGCCGGTCGCGTGCGGAGGCGAGATTCTCGAACTGGCCGCCCCATTCAAGGTAGCTGCCGGCGGGGAGGCGAACATCCTTAGCGATGCCGGCCTTGGCGTCGGCCACGACGTCGGAGATCGCGCGGCCGCGGACGTTGGCCTGGACGACGACGCGCCTCTTCCCGTTTTCGCGGCTGATCTGGTTCGGTCCCTCGACGATACGGATATCGGCGACGCTCGCAAGCGGCACGAAGGCGCCGCCCGCCACCGGGACCTGTACCTGTTCGAGCACCGACAGGTCAGCGCGCTGCGCGTCGGACAGCCGGATGACGATCGGGAAGCGCCGGTCGCCTTCGAAGATCGTGCCGGCCTCGCGGCCGCCGATCGTTGCGGTGACGACATCCTGCACGTCACGCGCGCTGACGCCGAGCCGCGCCATCGCGTCGCGGTTCGCCCGAATGTCGAGCATCGAGAGACCTTCGGTTTCTTCGACGCGCACGTCGCTCGCGCCTTCGGTCTTCCGCAAGATTGCGGCGACTTGCTGCGCGGTCGCGTTCATCGCGTCGAAGTCGTCGCCATAGACCTTGATCGCAATGTCACCGCGCACGCCCGCAATCAGCTCGTTGAAGCGCATCTGGATCGGCTGAGTGATCTCATAGGCATTGCCCGGGATCTTGTTCAGTTCCTTCTCCAGCCGCTCGACGAGTTCGGCCTTGGGGAGGCTTGGGTCGGGCCATTCTTTGCGAGGCTTGAGGATCACGAAATTGTCGGTCGCGTTGGGCGGCATCGGATCGGACGCGAGGTCCGCCGTGCCGGTCTTCGAGAAGACGATCGCGACCTCGGGCTGCCTTGCGAGCATCCGCTCGATCGGCACTTGCATGGCCTGGCTCTGTTCGACGGACGTCGAGGGCACGCGAAACGCCTGGATCAGGAGATCTCCCTCGTCGAGCTGCGGCAGGAAGACCTGGCCGAGTGAGAAGAAGGCGAGGATCGCGATGACGAACCCCCCGATGCCCGCGCCGAGGGTGATCTTGGGCTTGCTAATCGCGCGGTCGAGACCCGGCTCGTAGCGTTGCTTCAGCCACGCCATGATGCGGCCCTCTTTTTCTTCGACCCGCTTCGAAAGCCAGATCGCGATCGCGGCGGGGACGAATGTGAGCGAGAGGATGAAGGCGAAAGCGAGCGCGATGATCACGGTCAGCGCCATCGGGATGAAGGTCTTGCCCTCGACCCCGCTCAAGGTGAGCAAGGGCACATAGACGAGGATGATGATCGCCTGCCCGTAGACAGACGGTCGCACCATCTCGCGCGCGGCCGATGCAACGGTCGCGAGACGTTCCTGGACGGTCAGGATGCGGCCGTGGCGATGCTGGAGGTCGGCCATGCGCCGCAGCGCATTCTCGACGATGATGACGGCGCCATCGACGATGAGGCCGAAGTCGAGTGCGCCGAGGCTCATCAGGTTCGCCGAGACGCCGGCGCGCAGCATGCCGAAGCTGGTGAGCAGCATCGTGATCGGGATGACGAGCGCCGCGATCAGCGCTGCGCGGAAATTGCCGAGCAGCAGGAAAAGCACGACAATGACGAGCAGCGCACCCTCGGTCAGGTTCTTGCCGACCGTCCAGATCGTCGAATTGACGAGCTTGGTACGATCGAGCGCCGGCTCGATAACGACATCGGGCGGCAGCGAGGCGTTTACCTCCTTCAGCCGGTCTGCGACCGCGGTCGCGACCGTCCGGCTGTTCTCGCCGATGCGCATGACCGCGGTGCCGACGACGACTTCGGTGCCATTTTCAGAGGCTGAACCCATGCGAACCGCCTGTCCGGTGCGGACCGTCGCCACCTGGTCGAGCGTGATCGGAACGCCCGCGCGCGTTGCGACGACGGTGCGTGCCAGCTCGGCGGTGTCGCGGACCAACGCGTCCGAACGAACGGCGAGCCCTTCGCCATTGCGCTCGACGACGCCGCCGCCGACCGCACTATTGTTGCGTTCGAGGGCTTCGGCGAGCTCGGTGAGGCTGAGGTCGAGCGCGGCGAGGCGCTGCACGTCGGGAACGACCAGATACTGCTTCGAATAGCCGCCGATCGCATCGACGCCCGCGACGCCGGGAACCGTCCGGACGAGCGGCGTGACGATCCAGTCCTGCGTCGTGCGAAGATAGGTCGACTTGTCGGCCTCGGTGACGAGCCGTTCGCCTTCGGGGGTCACATAGCTGCCGTCAGGCTGGAGGCCGGGCTCGCCGGCCTTGTGCGCATCGTCTTTGCGGTGCGCGAGGCGGACCGTCCACATATAGACGTCGCCGAGACCCGTCGCGATCGGCCCCATCTCCGGGCGAACCCCGTCGGGTATATTCTCGGTTGCCTCGTTGAGGCGTTCGCCGACCTGCTGGCGCGCGAAATAAATGTCGGTCGAATCGTCGAAGACCGCGGTGACCTGCGCGAAGCCGTTGCGGCTCAGCGACCTTGTGTGATCGAGGCCGGGGATCCCCGCGAGCGCGGTCTCGATCGGGAAGGCGACCTGCTTCTCGACGAGTTCGGGCGAGAGCGCGGGGGCGCGGACGTTGATCTGGATCTGGTTGTTGGTGATGTCGGGAACCGCGTCGATCGGCAGGCGCGACAATGCTGTCGCCCCGATTATGGCGGCGATGGCGGTGAGCAGGACGACAAGCCAGCGCTTTTCGACCGCCCAGGTAACGATACGAGCGATCATGGCTTAGTCCTCATCGCCTGCTTCGCCCTTGCCGATCTCGGCCTTGAGCGAAAAGCTGTTGGTGATGGCGATCTGCTCGGTGCCCTTGAGCCCGGAGCGGACGATGACATTGGCTCCCGCGCGGTCGCCGAGCACCACGGGGACAGCCTCGAACCCGTCCTTGGTACGCACGAACACGACGCTCTTGCCCTCGACGGTCTGGATCGCGGTCGCGGGAACGCTGATCGAGCCGACGCCGCCGCTCGCAGCCAGCGCGACCGAGGCGGTCACGGCTTCGCCGACGCGCCATTGGCCGGCGCGATTGTCGAGGATCGCGATTGCGGGCACGAGCTTCGTGGCCGGATCGAGCGCGGGCGAGACGAAGCTGATCTTGCCGGTCGCCTGGCGTCCAGGCGCGCTCACCGAGACGACGGCGCCGGGCCGGATACGACCGGCGTCGGCGGGCTGGAGGTTCAGCGAGAGCGAAACGCTCGAGAGGTTGGCGATGCGATAGAGTTCTGCATCGGCGGGAACCGTCTGACCGAGCACCACGCTGCGCGCGATTACCTGGCCCGAAATCGGCGCGGTAATGGCAATCCGGTTGAGCTGGCCGCCGCCGCCCCCTGCGGCGGATACCTGCTGCTGCGCGAGTTGATAGGCGATCCTGGCTTCGGTCGCGGCCGTGCGTGCCGCAATCACATCCTGCTCGGGCGACACGCGCTGTGCGAACAGCCGCTCCTCGCGTGCGAGATTGGAGTTGGCAAGCGCTAATCGGGCACGCGTGGCCTGCACCTCGCCCTGGAGCTGCGCGGCCTCGCGGCTCTCGACAATCGCAAGCGTCTGCCCACGGCCGACGCTCTGTCCGAGATTGCGGTTGAGCGCGACGATCCGCCCGCCGATCGCGGCCGACACGGCCTGCGTTCCTTGCGGATCGCCTTCGATCGTTGCGGGCAATTGCAGCGCGCCGGCGCTGCCGATGGTCGGGCTGCCGAGCGCGATCCCCGCGATCTTGATCTGCTCGTTGGTGAGGGTGATCTTGCCCTCGTCGGCATGGCCGGCCTCTTCCTCGCCATGCTCGTCGGCGGGTTTGGCGGTCTCGCCGCCACCGCAGGCGGCGAGGAACAGCGGCAGCGTCGCGGCGAGCAGCAGCTTTCGGTTGATAGTGATAGTCATCGGGTCAATTTCCTTCGAGCGGCGCGGGAGCCGTCAGGCGTTCCAACCGGGCCTTGGCGAGTTGATAGGAGGCGAGGGCTTCGATCGACGCGGAGCGCATCTCGGTCAGCGTCCGTTCGGCATCGAGCAGTTCGAGCTGTCCGAACTTGCCCTCGCGGTAGCCGATGCGCGCAATGCGCGCGGCTTCCATGGCCGAGGACAGAGCGGGGCCGCTCGCGACGCGCGCCGCCGCGGCCGCATTGGCAGCCTCGACTTCGGCGTCGCTGATCTTCTGCTCGATATCGAGCGCGGTGACGCGGCGCTGCGCGTCGGCACGCCGCCGTTCGGCATTCGCCTGGTCGACCGCGGCGCGTCCGTTGTTGAACAGCGGCAGCGGCACCGAGACGCTGAACACCGCAGCGACATCGTTGGTGGCTTCGAGCCGGCGAACGCCCGGCCCGACGGTAAGATCGGGCACGCGCTGCGAACGCGCCAGTTCGACGCCGGCATCCGCGGTGGCGAGGTCGGCATCGGCCGCCGCCAGCGCGAGCGTGCCAGCCGCCGATACAGGGCGGGGCGGACCCATGGTGCCGCTTCCGGGGCCGCCGAGTACCGCGACATCGAGCGGGCCGGTGACCGGGCGGCCAATGCGGCGCGCGAGACTGGCGCGCGCGGCATCGGCGAAGCGGCGCGCTTTCTCGGCCTCGGTTTCGGCGGTCAGGCGCGCGACTTCGGCGCGTTCTTGTTCGAGCGGCGAGGCGCGCCCCGCTTGCACTCTTATGGTCGCGGCGCGCGCCGTGTCGCCGGCGATACGATATTGGTCCTCGGCAATCGCGACACGCACTTCGGCGGCCGAGGCCTGGATATAGAGTTCGGTGACCTGGAACCGGATATCGGCCTGCGCAATCGCCTGCGCGATTTGCGCGCGGTGCGCCGCCGCATCGGCAACCGCGATCCGGGCCTGCCGCTTGCCGCCGAGTTCGAGCGGGATCGCGACGCTTGCCGTGATATCGGCGCCATTGACGCCATTATAGGGCCCGGTGCCGACGAAATTCTCGACTTCGACCGAAAGCGCTGGGTTGGGGCGCAGCCCCGCGACTCGGCGGGCTGCGCTTGCGGCATCAACGTCCGCCGCTGCGGCTTCCGCCGCGGGCGCGCTGCCGCCCGCGAGCGCAACCGCCTCGTCGAGCGTCAGGAGCGGTCCTGATATCTGCCGGCTTTCGGTGCCGACCTCCTGTGCCTGCGCTATCGCAACGCACGATGTGGCTGCCACGAGGGCAACAACGATCCTGTACATAATTCCATCCTCGATTGAGCCGATAGATCGCCGCGCGAATGCGCGAGCGCGTCAAGACGTCAGGCGAGGGGCGGGTCGAGAAGGGGCGGCAGGACGCGCGATGGTCGCTGCACGACCGGCGCGGCAAATAGTGGCCCACGCGCCGGGGCCAGCGGGGCTTCGCTGACCGTCTGATGCTGGTCCGGCGCCATGGGGCAATGATGATGGCCGCTATGGGCGAATTTCTTTGCCGGTTCGCCCGGCACTTGCTTGCCGCCGTCCCTGTCCAGCGAATAGGCGGTGCCTTGATCGGCAATATGCGCGGACGCGGGCTCACAGAATTGCAGGGTGCAAAGCAGCACGCCCACAATCACCAGCAGTCGCATCATCGCACCAGCCATAAAGCCCCCTATCGACCCGTCATCTGTTTGTCGCGGCGTGACATCGCGGCGGCCAGATCGGATGGAATCGCCATGGGTTGGAACGCGCTGACCCGCGCCCGCCCACTATTGCCTGCCGGGATCCGGCCCGTCAGCGATCCCAGAGGGACGAGGGCCAGCCGGAAAATCTGCCCCGCCGCTTCGCGCCAGTCGCCGAGCGCCATCGCGAAACCGAGCATGTGGCCATGCGACGACAGGTGAATGCCGAAGAAGGGCTGCGCAACGATGTGCGCGCGCTCGAGCGCGCGCCAGGCCGCGGGATAATCGCCGGCCCGCCGCGCGGCCCGGTAATGCGTCATCTCGGCGGCGATCAGGCCGGCAGCTTGACGTCGATCCAGCATGCTCGCGACATTTCCCTTTGCGTCGATTCGCCGGCCTTATGCACCCTGTAGCAACTACAGGGTCAAGCCTGACCACGAATCCCTTGTTCCGACAGTTGGCGCAGCTCGGTCCGCGCGCTGCGAAGAATTTCATAGGCCGAATGCAGGAAGAGCGCTGCAATGATGGCGGCCACTGCAAGGTCGGGCCAGGCCTGGCCGGTCCATGCGACGAGACCCGCAGCGATGATTACCGCGACATTGGCGACCGCGTCATTGCGGCTGAACAGCCAAACAGCGCGGACATTGGCGTCGCCTTCGCGAAACCGCGAGAGGACCGCCGCCGAGGTGAGATTGACGAGCAGTGCAACGAAGCCGATGCCGCCCATGAGCTCGGCTTCGGGCGGAACCGCTGTCAGGGCGCGCCACAGCGCGACGCCGATGACGCCGAGCCCGAGCGTCAGCAGGAACAGGCCTTGGGCAAGAGCGATGCGGGTGCGGGCGAGCGCCGTCCAGCCGATCGCGACGAGGCCGGCCAGCGTGATGGTGCCGTCGCCGATGAAGTCGAGCGAGTCGGCCTTCAGCGCCTGGCTGTTGGCGATGAATCCGCCGACGATCTCGATAGCGCCGAAGCCGAGATTTAGGATAACCACGATCCAAAGAGCACGGCGATAGGCCGGGTCCTTTTCCGCGCGCACCGGGTCTCCCGTGCAGCCGCAGCCGTCGCCGTTCTCGGATCCCTCCGCCATCGCGTCTTCACTCCATGGTGGTGGCGCGCTCTTCGCTTTGCCGCCTTCAACTTCGGACGAGGACCGCCTATACATCCTCCAGTCACTGGAGGATCAAGCATAATATGACCAAGCGGCTCGCGATCGGCGACCTTGCCCGGGAGACCGGGACCAAGGTCAACACCATCCGCTTCTATGAAGAGATCGGGCTGCTGCCCGAAGCCCTGCGCACCGCTTCGGGACGGCGAAGCTATGATGCGGCCGACCTTCGGCGGCTCGCCTTCGTCCGCCACGGCCGGCAGCTCGGTTTTTCGATCCCCGAAATCCGCTCGCTGCTGGCGCTTTCGGATCAGCCCGACCGCGATTGCGGCGAGGCTGCGGCGATCGCGCGCGCGCATCTTGCCGATATCGGCATCCGCATCGCGCGGCTCGAAACCTTGCGCTCGGCGCTGACCGAGGTCGCGACCTCCTGCGAGGGCGGCCGGGCCGCCGAATGCCGGGTGATCGAGGCGATCGCGGGCACCGAACTCGCGCTCCAGACCGATTGATCGATCCGACCGGACGCATCCGGGTTCGGGGAAGGAAGGGGCTGGCGCGCGCGACGACTGGCTTCGCCGCGCGCGCCGGCGGATATTATGGCGCCTTGTCGAGCTTGGTGATCGTCCCGGCCTTACCGTTCCAGTCGAGCTCGAACGCGACCTTGTCGCCGACCTTGATGTCCTTCAGCAGCTCGGGCTTTGCGGCGAAGCCCATCGTCATCGGCGGCCATTCGAGTTCGGCGATCGCGCCATGATCGAGCGTGACCTGTCCCTTCGCGCTATCGATTGCGGTCACGGTCGCCGTGCCCTTGCCATGTTTGGTTTCGGCGGGCATCGCCATGGTTCCGGCGTCATCGGCCATCGCGGCCTTTTCTTCGGTCTTCGGCGCTTCGCCCTGCTTGCCGCAGCCGGCAAGTCCTGCGCTGAGCGCGATGCCCAGTGCGATGGCGGTCAAATTCTTCATGTCATTTCTCCTTCGGGTTGAACGGGATGGGCCGCGCGCCTGCGCATCAGCAGATAGGCGGCGGGAATGATGAGCATCGAGAGCAGCGGCGCGGTCAGCATGCCGCCGATCATCGGCGCGGCGATGCGGCTCATCACTTCGGAGCCGGTGCCGGTCCCGACGAGGATCGGGAACAGGCCCGCGAGGATCACCGCGACGGTCATCGCCTTCGGCCGGACGCGAAGCAGCGCGCCCTCGCGAACCGCGGCCAATATGTCGCCATCGCCGCGATCGGCGAGCGCATGCTTGAGGTAGATGAGCATGACGACCCCGAACTCGGCGGCGACGCCGGCGAGCGCGATGAACCCGACCGCGCTCGCGACCGACTGGTTGTAACCGAGCAGATAGAGCAGCCAGAGCCCGCCGGTGAGTGCAAAGGGCAAGGTCGCCATGATGAGCAGCGCCTCGTCCCAGCGGCGGAAGATGAGGTAGAGCAGGATGAAGATGATCGCGAGCGTGACCGGCACGACCACCTTCATCCGCTCGGTCGCACGAACGAGGAACTCGAACTGCCCGGTGTAGGAGATGCTGACGCCGGGGGGCAGCTCGACATCGCGCGCGATCGCCCGCTGGATGTCGTGCACCAGACCCTGCAAATCGCGGCCGCGGCTGTCGACATAGATCCAGGTCACCGGGCGGCCATTCTCGCTGCGCAGCATCGGCGGCCCGTCGCTGACCTTGACGCTCGCCACCGTCCCGAGCGTGATCTGCTGGCGCGACGGCGTCAGGATCGGAAGGGCCGCGAGCTCGCCGATGCTGTCGCGCATCTCGCGTGGATAGCGGACGCTGATCGGATAGCGCGCGAGCCCCTCGACCGTCTGGCCGATCGTCTCGCCGCCGATCGCGCCCGCGACGATCGCCTGCACGTCGGCGACGTTGAGACCATAGCGCCCCGCGGCGGCGCGATCGATGTCGACGTCGATATAACGGCCGCCAGTCAGGCGCTCGGCCAGCGCCGAGGCGACGCCGGGGACGGTCCTGACTACGCCCTCGATGCGCTTCGCGGTGCGGTCGATCTCGGCAAGATCCGAGCCCGCGACCTTGATGCCGACCGGGCTTTTGATCCCGGTCGCGAGCATGTCGATGCGGTTGCGGATCGGCGGGATCCAGAAATTGGCGAGCCCAGGGACCCGGACCCGCGCGTCGAGCTCCTCGATCAATTTCTCCTCGGTCATGCCGGGGCGCCACTGGTCCTTCGGCTTGAAGCGGATCGTCGTCTCGAACATCTCGAGCGGCGCGGGGTCGGTGGCGCTGTCGGCGCGGCCCGCCTTGCCGAACACGCTTTCGACCTCTGGCACCGTCTTGATCAGCCGATCGGTCTGCTGGAGCAGGCTCGACGCCCGCGCTGCTGAGATGCCGGGAAGCGCTGAGGGCATGTAGAGGAGATCGCCCTCATGCATCTGCGGCATGAACTCGCCGCCGATCTGGGTCATCGGCCAGAGGCTGGTGGCGAAGACGAGGCCGGCGATGAGGAGCGCCTTTTTCGGCCGTTCGAGCACCCAGTCGAGTGCCGGGCGATAGGCGCGGGTCAGCCAGCGGTTGACCGGATTGGCCTGTTCGGCCGGGATCTTTCCGCGGATCAGCCAGCCCATCAGCACCGGGATGAGCGTGATCGAGAGGATCGCAGCGGCCGCCATCGCATAGGTCTTGGTGAAGGCGAGCGGCGCGAAGAGCCGCCCTTCCTGGCCTTCGAGCGTGAAGATCGGCAAGAAGGAGAAGGTGATAATGAGAAGGCTGAGGAACAGCGCCGGGCCGACCTCGGCGGCGGCATCGGTGATGACGCGCCAGCGCTCGGCGCCCTTCAATTCCTCGCCCGGATGATCGCGCTCCCAATGTTCGAGATGCTTGTGGGCATTTTCGATCATCACCACCGCCGCATCGACCATCGCGCCGACCGCGATCGCGATGCCGCCGAGCGACAGGATATTGGCGTTGAGCCCCTGCAGCCGCATGACGATGAAGGCGATGAGGATGCCGAGCGGCAGGGTCAGGATGGCGACCAGCGCCGACCGGGCGTGCCACAGGAACAGCGCGCAGACGAGCCCGACGATGATGAATTCTTCGACGAGCTTCGAGGTGAGATTGTCGACCGCACGATCGATCAGCCCCGAACGGTCGTAGGTGGTGACGATCTCGACCCCCGGCGGCAGGCTGCGCTTGAGCTCGGCGAGCTTGGCGCGCACGCCGTCGATGACCTCGCGGGCATTCTTGCCCTCGCGCATGACGATCACGCCGCCCGCGACCTCGCCCTCGCCATTGAGTTCGGCGATGCCGCGCCGCGTGTCGGGGCCGATCTGGACCGTCGCAACATCGCCGACCGTCACCGGGATGCCGCCGCCGGCGGTGCGGATCGGGACGCTGCGGAAATCGTCGAGCGATTTCAGATAGCCGCCCGCGCGCACGATATATTCGGCCTCGGCGAGTTCGAGGCTGCCGCCGCCGCTTTCCTGGTTTGCGCGCTTGAGGGCGTCTGCCACGTCGGTTGCGGTCACGCCGAAGGCGGCAAGCTTCTGCGGATCGACGATGATCTGATATTGGCGCACCATGCCGCCGATGCTCGCGACCTCGGCGACGCCCGGCACTGACTTCAGTTCGAAGCGCAGGAACCAGTCCTGGAGGCTGCGGAGCTCGGCAAGATCGTGGCGGCCGCTCTTGTCGACGAGCGCATATTCATAGATCCACCCGACCCCGGTCGCGTCGGGGCCGAGGCTCGCCCGCGCGCCGTCGGGGAGCCGGCTCTGCACCTGGCTCAGATATTCGAGCACGCGGCTGCGCGCCCAATAGGGATCGGTGCCGTCGTCGAAGAGCACATAGACGAAGCTGTCGCCGACGAAGCTGTAGCCGCGCACGACGCGCGCGCCGGGCACCGAGAGCATTGTCGTCGTGATCGGATAGGTGACCTGATCCTCGACGATCCGCGGCGCCTGACCCGCATAGGTGGTGCGGATGATGACCTGGACGTCGGAGAGATCGGGCAGGGCATCGACCGGCGTCGTGCGCACCGCGGCGATCCCGAGCAGGGTCAGGATCAGCGCCGCCGCGACGACGAGCCCGCGCGCCGCGACCGAAGCGCGAATGATCTTCGCGATCATTGCGCGGGCTCCAGCGGACGGACGGTGAGGCCGGTCAGGCTCGCCTCGGAATCGAGCAGGAACTGGCCCGACGCGACGACCTTTTCGCCGGGAGCGAGCCCCTGCAATATCTCGGTCTTGCCACCACCTTCGCGTCCAGTGATCACTTCGGCGGGATGGTAGCGCCCGTCGCCCTTCTCGAGCATCACGATGCTGCGCGTGCCGGTGCGGATCACCGCTTCGCTCGGCACCAGCAGCGCCGGTTTGGCATCGCCCCCGAGCGCCACCACCGCGAACATGCCGGGGCGGAGACGCCCGCCGCGATTGGCGAGTTCGACGCGCACCGTCAGCGTCCGGCTGTCGGCCGATGCAGTGGGCAGGATCGCAATGATCCTGCCGGTGAATGCTTCGCCGGGAAAGGCGGTGAGCGTCGCGGTCGCGCGCTGGCCGACCTGTACGAGTCCCGCCTGCGCTTCGGGGAGCGCGGCGTTGAGCCACACCGTGCCGAGCCCCGAGATTTCGGCGAGCGTCTGCCCCGCGGCAAGCGTCACGCCCGCACGCGCGCCCAGCGTCTGGACTACGCCGCCGATCGGCGCGCGGACGGTCATCCGGCCGCCGGTGCGTCCGGTCCGGTCGACTTCGACAATCACGCCTTCGGGCATGCCCATCAACCGCAGCCGCTGCCGCGCCGCCGCAGTGAGGTCGGGACGTCCGAGTTTCTTGACGCTCAGATATTCGGTCTGCGCGCCGCCCCATTCGGGCAATTGCAGGTCGGCGATCGGCGTGCCGGCGCCGATGACGTCGCCGGGCGCGAGGCGATAGACGCGCTCGACGAATCCGCCCGAGCGCGCCTGGACGATCGTGACGTCGCGCTGGTTGAAATCGATGCTGCCGTTGACGTCGAAGGTCGCCGCGAGGCTGCCCATTTCGGCCACGACCACCCTTATGCCGAGGCTCTGCCGCGCGGCAGGATCGACCGACACGCCCGGTGCCGCGCCGCTGCCCTCGTCGGCATATTTGGGCTCGAGCTGCATGTCCATGAAGGGCGACTTGCCGGGCTTGTCGAATTTCTGGTTCGGGAACATCGGATCATAATAATAGAGGATCTTGCGCCCGCCGCTGCCTGCCGCTTCGCTTGGCGCATCGCTCTGACCGCTCTGTCCCAGCCAGTAACCGCTGCCGCCCGCGATCAGCACCGCGGCCAATATTCCGGCGCGCCAACGCGCCGCTGATGTTGCATCGGTCATCGACCTGCCTCCCCATAAATAGTGTTGATCCGGATCGCGTCGCGCGCGACCTCGGCTTCGCGAGCGAGCGCATCGACTTCGGCCTCGGCGAGCGCGAGTGTCGACAGGAGTGCGGTCCCGAGATCGAGCTTTCCGGCGGCGTAGCTGGCGAGATCGAGCTCGGCGCGCTTCTTCGCGAGCGGCACGAGCCGCGTGCGCGCATTGGCGAGTTGTTCATGATGCATGCGGTGATCGGCGAGATCGGCGTCGAGCCCCGCCGCGATGTCGCGCTTGGCGGCCTCACGGTCGAGCCGGGCGCGCGTCGCCTCGCTGGCGCGCGCGGCGATCTTGGGATCCTGCCGCCTTTTCGAGAAGAAGGGCAGATCTACGGTGACGCCAACCGTGACGAGGTCGCCAAAATTGGGCTCGCGCCGCCCATAGGCCGCGTTGACGCTCCAGTCGGGGCGCTTGTCTGCGCGGGCGAGACCGGTCTCGGCATCGGCGGCGAGGGCGCGGGCATCGAGCGCGCGCAGCCTTGGCAGGGCGTCGATTCCGGAGCGCAATCCTTGCTCGTCGATCATTTGCGGCGGCAAGTCTCCCAGCGTGTCGGCGGCTGCGTCGCCGGTAAAGCGCGCGAGCTGCGCGCGGGCGCGGGCAATCTCGGCGGCGAGTGCGCTGCGGCGATCATTGATCGCGGCGCGAAGCTGATCGGGTTCAAGCGCCTGTGCCGGGCGCGCAGCGCCGCTGGCCAGCCGCGCGGTCACCGTCGCTTGAAGGTCTTCAAGACCAGAATCGAGCAGGTCGAGTTCCTTGAGACGCTTCTTGGCGTAGTAAAGGTCGACCCAGGCAAGCGCGGTCGCGAGCCTGATATCCTGCGCGGTGACCGCCTCGTCGGCGCGGGCGATTCCGATGTCGGCCTGCGCACGCGTTGCGCGCGCGCGGCGCTTGGCGGGGTTCGGGAACTCCTGGCTGACGCCGACGACCTGCATCGTGAAGTCGTCGCGATTGAACCGGCCCGCGTCGGGCCCGGTCACCGGGAAATCCTGCAGGACGATATTGAGTTTCGGGTCGGGCAGCCGGTCGGCGGCGATCGCCGCCGATTGGGCAGCATCGATGCCGGCTTCGCGACCCTGCAATTCGGGCGCCTCTGATGCCGCGCGGTCGAGCGCCGTATCGAGCGTCATCGGCTCGGCATGTAGCGCCGCGGGCGTCGGGATAAGCAAAACTGCCGCAAGATATATGCGCATATGTCCCCCTCTTTCGAGTCAGGCGGAAATGTCCCCCGGCACGTCGGCCGGGGGACGGAAGCCGTCAGCCCTTGGAGGGCGACATGCGATGTCCGGGCATGTCGTGCATGCAGCCCGCTGCGTCGGTCTTCATCATGGTGCAGTCGCAGGCCGCCATATTCATTGATGCGTCTTTGACCCACACGCGAACGCGCGGGTTGATATTGGACTTGTTCGGTCCCGGCACCTGGCGGGTCTGCCATTCATAATGACCGCCGCTCGCGTCCTGCGCGGACACGGGAGCGGCAAGGGTTGCGGCCGCGAGCGCGGCAACGACAAAAATCGTCTTCATGGTGAAATTCCTCGGTCGAAAAGCTGGGAGACACGCGCCGGGGAGACCGGCGCGCATCGCGCGTTTCAGCCGCGGAATAGAGGCGGTTCGGGCTCGGGACCGACGATTCGGCCCGTCAAGCGAACGGCAGGCCGCGCGTCTACCGGCGCCGGCCGATAGGCGGCCGCCTCCAGCGAGGCGGGCGCCGCGACCGCCAGCGGCAGCGCGCAGCCCATCTTGGCGATGCAATCGAGGGTCAGGCCCTTGCAGGGTGCGCTATCTTGGGACTTGTCGATTCCCATCATCTCGGCGCATTCGTCGCTCATCGCCGCGGTAGTCGTGGTTGCGGCTGCCGGGATCGCCGGCGCGGAGGCGAACGCGGCTTCCTGTGCCAGGAGGCCGAGGACGGCTCCGACAAGAAGCAGGAAGGTGAGCCAGCGTTTCACGGTAAAAGCATGATCCTTGTCAAACTTGGCGTCAATTCGAAACTGGAGGAAGATCCCGCCGACCTGTTCGCCGGCGGTCCCCTCACGGTTACACCGGGCCCGGTTAATTATGGCCCATCGTCATGGCAGCGGGCGCGAGCAGCATCCACAGCGCCATGGCGATCATCATCAGATTCTCGGTCAGCGATATGAAGCCCAGCGGCACATTGCTGTCGCCGCCGACGCAGGCGCATTTAAGTTCGCGCTTGTCGATATAGACCGCCTTGAAGACAGAGACGGCGCCGATGCTCCCTATGAAGAGCGCGACCGGGATCGAAATCCAGCTCAGCGCGCCGGAAATCATCAGGATGCCCGCGAGCGCCTCGGCGAACGGATAGATGGTGGCGTAGGGCACCCACCGCTTGGCGAGCAGGTCATAGTTCAGGAACATGCTCGAGAAGCTCTCGATGTCGCGGAGCTTGAGGAAGGCAAGCAACGCCATGCTGAACCCGATAAACCATTCGGCGGCACGGATTGTGAAGGGCGTGCCCGACACCGCTTGGCTGGCGGCCAGCGCCATCAGCGCGGTGATAGAGAAGAGCGCGATGACGGGCTTATAGGTAAGCGCCTTAGGATCGCGGACTTTCAGACCGAGATGGCGCCTCAGATCGTCAAGACCGCCGATCCGCTCGCCTTCGATGAAGGTCTGCGGCGTCGTCGCGACGCCATGTTTCGCCTTGAATGCGTCGGTTTCCTCGCGGGTCGTCAGCCAGACATCCTCGACGTCATAGCCGCGGCTGCGCAACAGATGCAGCGCCTTCAGGCCATAGGGGCAGATATGCTGCTCCATCACCATGCGATAGATGGTCGCCCGCGGCTTGCCCGAAACCGCCGCACCAGTGTGCGCTGGCGCGCTTTCGTTCGCGCGCTGAACCTGCATATTCATCGATTCGCCTTTCTTGATTCCCGATCGCTTCCCGCTATATAGGCTCCGTACCATAGTACGGAGTCAAGGCCTTGCGTGACATGACCATCGGCCAGCTTGCCCGGCAGGGCGGCGTCAATGTCGAGACGATCCGCTATTACCAACGCCGCGGCCTGTTGCCCGTTCCGCCTCAGTCGGCCAGCGCCCCGTCGGAAGGCCGAGTCCGGCGTTACGACGAGGCGGTTCTGCGCCGTCTGCGCTTCATCAAATCGGCACAGGCAGCGGGATTTACGCTCACCGAGATCGCCGAACTGCTCGAACTCGACGCGTCGAGCGATCGCGCGCGAGCGCGCGAACTGGCCGACGCGCGCATCGCGGCGATCGAAAAGACGATCGCCGAACTCGATGTGGCGCGGCGCGCGCTCATGGGCCTGTCGCGCCAATGCGCTGCCGCCGACACGCTCCACTGCCCGATCATAGCGGCGTTCGAGCAGATCTAGCCCGACTGGTCTTGGGGGCGGATGGTGCTGACGGCCCGTCTCACCTCCCTCAAACTGGTGTCAATCGGTCGCAAATGGTTCCAGCATCCCGGCTACAAGCGATGGGATGGTAACTCCGGCTGCGACATCGAGCTGAAGGCTAGCGCGGATCGCAGCCGCAGTGTCTCGCCGCTGCCGCGTCCGGAGTTGCGACGGCCGTCCGAAGTGCCTGGGTCAGGCGCCATCGAATCTCCGCGGCTAGGACCGGCATCAGAGCGAACAAATAGGCTTCCACGGGGAAGACCTGACCATAGGGTCAAGCGAGCGATTGCGTCACGTGCACGGCGCCGACCAAGGCTCCGACGAGGGGCAGAAGCGAAAAGCGCCGCTTCTGGATGAAGGTAGGAGCCTTTGGGCGTTCCGGATCAACTTCATCCTGGCGATCTGAACAAATCGGGGAGCCCAATTCCGATGGTTTTACGTCGCCCGAACCATTTTTGAGGGATGAGTCGTTCTGGTGCGTAATCAATGTCAGTAGGGGATGTTGGGTGCTTGAACCCGGAAGCCGTAAGCAGCGGTTTCCGGGCATGCATGTTTTTGTCCTCGACTTCCCCGAAACTCATTTGGGCTGCGCGAAAGGGCAGTTCTTCGAAACAGGGGAAGCATAATGAACAAATTATACTGTTATTCGTCGACGAAGCGCGCAATGCAGCGAAGCTCGATGGCGGCGATTGCGGTGGCGGTCGCGTTTCCCGCGCAGGCTCAGGAAGCCCAGTCGGACGGCCTCGCCGAGATCATCGTAACGGCGGAGAAGCGCGAGGAAAATCTGCAGTCCGTTCCCGTCTCGGTGACAGCGATGACCGGCGAGGCGCTTACGGCAACGGGCATATCAAACGTCGAAGACCTCCAATTTTTTGTGCCGGGCGTGTCGATCACCAACGATTCCATGGCGATCATCAATATTCGTGGAATTGGCACCTCGGCGTTCGGCGTTGCGACCGACCCCAGCACGACAGTCCATTATGACGGCGTCTACATCTCGCGCCCGACCACAAGCTATCAGGATTTGTTCGACGTCGAACGCATCGAGGTGCTGCGCGGACCGCAAGGCGTTCTCTTCGGTCGCAACTCCGCCGGCGGCACACTCAACATCATTTCCAAAATGCCTACGGAGGATTTGACTGGCGCGCTGGGACTCACCGTCGGAAATTACGAGAAGCGCTCGCTGAGCGGCACGATTTCTGGACCGCTTGGAGCGGGCGTCCGAGGCCGCCTCACCTTGCTTGCCAACCAGCGCGACGGCATCTACCGCGACGTCGTCTCGGGACGGCGATACCAAAACGAAGATAATCTCGCTGGACGACTGACGCTTGCGATTGACGCGAGCGACCGTCTTGAGATCGTGTTGCGGGCGGATGCCAGCCGTGATCGCGAGACCGGCGCGCGGTCTGTTCGGCCCTTTTATCCGCAAGGCTTCGTCGATGCGGGGGCGACGATCCCGGCCAATGACAAAGAGGCCGCACTCGACCGCCTGCCGCGTTACGATGTCGATGCCTGGGGCGTGTCCTCGACCATGAACTGGGACGGCGGCCCGGTCACGCTCCGCTCGATTACGGCGCTGCGCAAGAGCAAGGTCGTCCAGGCGCTCGACGTTGACTCGACTGACCTCTTCCTCCGCGATATCGAATTTTACGAACGTTCCCGCAGTTTCACGCAAGAGTTCCAACTTCTCAACAACGATGCGGACAAGCTGCGCTGGATCGTCGGAGCATTCTATCTGAATGAAAAGGGCAACGACGAAATACGGATCATCGAACCGGGTCGTCGGCTCGCGATCCCGGAAAACAATACGACGAATGCATTCGCGCTCTTCGGACAAGCAAGCTACGAACTCATCGACCGCCTGCGATTGACCGGAGGGCTTCGATACTCATACGAAAAAAAGGATTTCGGATATCGTGTCCTGCTGAACGGAAATCAGGTCGATGCCGGTCAGCCCAAATCATCCTGGACCGCCTGGACTCCGAAAATTGGGATCGATTACGACCTTGCCGATGACGTCATGGCTTATGCGTCGGCAACCCGCGGGTTCAAATCGGGTGGATTCCAGCTGGGAGACGGGCGGCCTTTCCTCCCGGAGTATGTCTGGAGCTACGAAGTCGGCTTGAAGTCGACGCTCCTCGATCGCCGGCTTCGAGCTAATTTTTCGGCCTTCTATTATGATTACACCAATCTTCAGGTGGTCGAGTATAATAATGGCGTTGCCAGTACCACCAACGCCGGCAAGGCGACGATCAAGGGCGTTGAAGCGGAACTGATGGCACGGCCGTTCGATCGCCTGACGCTTACATCCACGATCGCTTATCTCGATGCGCGCTACGATGTCTATTTTGACGACGTCGGCGCAAGCCTCAAGGGCAAGCGGCTGCCGAACGCGCCGAAGTGGAACATCACTCTCGGCGGAGAATATAAGGCCTCCCTGGGCGGCGGAATGCTGACATTACGGACCGATATCTCCTGGCGCGACAGCATCTTTTTCAAGCCCAGCAACAATCCGCTTTTTTCCGGAAACGCCACGACCCTTATAAATGGGCGTGTCGCATGGCAGCCGGCGAGCGAAGCGTGGGAAATTGCGCTTTATGGCCGAAATCTCACCAACGAGCGCTATGTGAGCTATAGTACGATCGGGACGGACACGACGGGTGTCTCGAACCCTACTCTTCCGCTCTACATCTACGGCGAGCCGCGCCAGTACGGATTGCAGCTGCGCTACTTTTTCTGAGGTTCCTCGTCCTGCGAGGTCCCCCGGCGACTCCCCTACGGTCGTCGGTCCCCCTGGGCGCTTGCGCCCGGGGGGAATACTTCCTCTGAACGCAGGACATGATATGTCCCTGTTCTCACCGGCGCCGTTACTTGAACGGCCCTGCTGATGGCACGATGAGCCGGACAGTAAGATGGCACGAACAGATACGGGCTAGTCCCATCCTGAACGTCGGTAGCGCGCGCGATTTCGATGCCCGGCTTTCCCTGTGACGCCGCGAGGATGCAAAGACCAACTGCTTTCGGAGGCCTACGCGTCGTCGGCTGCCTCACGGCAATGGATGGGAGATCGCCTTGATCGCCTTCAGGCCCGTACCGAAGCGGGCAATGGCGACCCTGTTCTGTTCGAGCTCGGCGTAGGGCAGGTAGGAAATGTCGAGATCACCGATCCGGCTGAAAGCCGGGCGTCGGAGCTGAGCGCGGACATCGGCTTCTCGCGCATCGGGTGCAACCAGGAAAAGTGGCGTCGACAAATGAAGATTCTCGCTGCTCAGCGCGAGATCAAGCATGCGGACAATTCCGGAATAAATGGATGTCGAATGCTCGACTTCGAATGCCGCCGCGACCGTAGCCGTCGATTGCTCGAGCCATAAGATGTCGATCAGTCTTATGGCATCGCTTCCTTGAGCGGTTGCGATGGCATGCGGCAAGCTATCGAGGCATCGAGACCCGAGCGGTACACCCTCATGAAGGCGCCCCCGGTCATTTGCCGCTACCCAGACGTCATATCCAAGTGCAAGGCCGAGGTCCCGAAGCCAGGATTGGACTTCGCTATGCGTCCGGTCGCTCTCTTTCTGATTTGCAAGCCCCTTATCGAACTTGTCGGACTGTGAGCGCGTTTCATTCAGCAAGGCCATCCAATCGCGAGCATTTTCGCTCGAACCGCTGAGCGGTGGGGCTGGAAACCGTCCCGATCCGATATCGAACAGCAGCCCTCCTATCGCGCCCAAATCGTTGGAGAGAAGATCCCGGTAGCAATCGTTGAGATCCAGAATGCCCGCGCGCATCGCGAGAAAATGCTCCCAGCTGCCAAGCTTCACATTCGCACCCGTCAGCGCGTTGTAGCCCTTTACGATTGCCGTATTGAACGGAGGCACAAGGGTGGGATGCAGAAAATAGAGAATGTTGGCTACCGCAGGACCCAACCCCTTGATCTTCTGTCTGTCGATTGCGAGGATCCCGGCGACGACCTCCTCGGCGGTATCGCAACAGGAGCAATGGTGAAGAAGTCTGCCAAAAGCTCGTTGATTGTCGGCGTTCTCGTAGATGTCCGGGATTCGGAGTTTGGGCTTCCACAAGAAAGCATGATCCGCACCTTTGAAAATCTGTCGTTGCTCGGCGATTGAATGAACAATGATCTCCAATGACGAGCCCCGATATGCCGCTCCGAAGGTGCCGGCCTCAATTTCGGCGACGACCTGCGAGATTCCTCTTCTGATCGACCGAAAATTCTTCAGTCGTTCCTCCCACAGGAACCAGCTTTGATAGGTCGAGCCGGAATCGCCGCGCCAGCGCTCGATCAGTTCGCGAACAAGATCGCGCTTCATGTTTATAGCCCCCGCTTGATCCATTCCGAATTGCTGTTTTCCACCTGCGGCTTGCCGGCCAAGACAGTTCGCTCGATCCGGCCCTTAGCGAAAGGCGAAACCTTCCGTCCCACCGGCAAGGTGGGCGGGAATGGAAGGTCGAAACGAGCCCGTTCACGCCCGGCGCTGCATAATTGTCGACGACCTCAGTGCCCTGCGTGTTCGCCCGCTCCGCTTGGTTTCTGACTCGCGCCTTCCGCCTCTGTCATGCCCTTCATCATCGCGTCATGGTCCATTGGCGCATTCTGCGTAATAGCCTGATATTGTGCCGGCGACAGGCCAGGGAGTTTTCGGACAAACGCGACCATATCCCAGATGAGACGATCATCATGCGTTTTCCCCCAGGCCGGCATGGCGGTCATCTTGATGCCATGCTTGATGATCCAGAATTGCTCCGCAGCCGAACGTTCCGAACCTTTGAACAAGACGGGCGCTTGCGGATACAGCCCTTGACTCATTTCGGTCTTTTCCATCCCGGGCGCGAGATGGCAGCCGCTGCACATCTCGGTATAGAGACCTGCGCCCGACGCGATCCGCGCCGGAGCCGCCAAATCTGCCGGCACCGCGATCGATCCGGATCGCGCTGCGATGGACTTCTCCCTGAATGTTTCGATGACGCTGTAAGTCAGCCGGTTATGGGGGGCATCGGCCGCTATATTATATAGGCCGAGATAGACGGTGATCGCACCCGCGCCCGCTATCAGGGCAACCGCCAGCAGCGTGAACGTCACGCTCGGCATATGCTTTCGGAAATCGAAAGTTCGAAATCGCTCCATTATCTATCTCCCGCATAACAGGCCTTGAGCTTTGCAGCCGAACGCAATGCGGCGGCTGTGCAACAGATGATACGCACCCCAACAGCTTTGCCCTTGTCACAGACGAGGCAGGCGTTTCCGTACTTGCCGCGACGAGCCATTTCAGGGTGCCCACACCCGCTCGGGCTCATGCGTCCTGCTAGGTGTGGGTTCGGAGAGATCGTGAGGACTAGCCCCTTTTTTGCCCGCTCAGATGCCACCCGCCGGCCGCACCTTCGGCTTGCGTGAGGAGCTGTGGAGATTGAAGATCTGCCACTTTCCGTTGTCCTGTTTGAGGACACTCGTAGCGACGCCATCCCGTTCGATGGTCTCGCCGCTCGCGAGCACAATCGAGAAGCTGTAGGTCTCGGTTGCGATCGCGATATTTCCTTCGCCGCGAACCGAAATCTTGTAATTGCGGAAGGTGAAGGATTTGAATTCCTTGAGTTCGGGACCCATGTGATGGTCGCGATAGTGGGCGAAGTTCCCTTCAACGCCGCCGGACTCGAATATCTGGGCGTCTGGCGAAAAGAGGGCCTCGACGCCGGTCAGGTCCAGTTTCTCCATCGCCGATTTATACTGCGCGAGCGCTGCCGCCGCGCCCTGATAATCCGCAGGCTCGGTCGCCTGAGCCGGGACGGCCACCAGCATGGCCAATGCGATTGCTGTAATCGTCAGTCGTCTCATATCATTTCCCCTTGTTGTGCCGACACTTCACGAGTGCCTCCGGTGGTTTCGATCAGATTCTGGCAAAGCGCAGCCGCAAAGAATTGGCGATGACGCTGACGGACGAGAGTGCCATTGCAGCGGCGGCAATGACCGGCGAGAGCAATAGTCCGAAAATCGGATAGAGCACGCCCGCAGCGACGGGAATCCCGGCGACATTATAGGCGAAAGCGAAGAAGAGATTCTGACGGATGTTCGCCATCGTCGCATGGCTGAGATGCCGCGCCCGCACGATGCCCAGAAGGTCGCCGCGCAGTAGCGTCACACCCGCGCTTTCGATGGCGACATCGGTTCCCGAACCCATCGCGATGCCGACGTCGGCGGCGGCGAGCGCGGGGGCGTCGTTTACCCCGTCGCCGGCCATGGCGACGATCCGGCCCTCTTCGCGCAGCCGCTGCACGACCGCACTCTTCTGGTCGGGGAGGACATCGGCCTCGACGTCGTCGATGCCGAGGCGCCGCGCGATCGCCTCGGCGGTGACGCGATTGTCGCCGGTTAGCATGATGACCTTGATTCCGGCTTCGCGCAGCGCCGCGAGTGCGTCGCCCGTCGTCTCCTTGACCGGATCGGCGATGGCGATGACGCCGGCCGCCTTGCCGCTGACCGCGATGTAGATCGCCGTTGCACCGTCTGTACGAAGCCGGTCAGCCGCCTCGGCGAGTGCGCCCAGATCGACGTCATATTCTTCGAGAAAGTTCGCATTGCCGAGGACGATCGCCTTGTCGTCGACGACCCCGACGATGCCCTTGCCGACCGGCTGGTCGACTCCCGATGGCTCGACGAGCGCGAGGGCGCGGTCTTCCGCCGCTTTGACGATTGCGGCGGCCAATGGATGTTCGCTGCTGCGCTCAAGGCTCGCGGCAATCCGGAGGAGGTCGTTTTCCTCGAACCCTTCGGCGACTTCGATGGCGACGACCGAGGGTCTGCCTTCTGTCAGCGTCCCGGTCTTATCGACGACGAGCGTGTCGACCTTCTCCATCCGCTCAAGCGCCTCGGCATTTTTGATCAGCACGCCAACTTCGGCGCCGCGCCCCACGCCGACCATGATGGACATTGGCGTCGCGAGGCCGAGCGCGCAGGGACAGGCGATGATGAGCACCGAGACGGCGGCGATAAGGCCATAGGCCATGGCGGGCACGGGGCCCAGAAGCGACCAGACAACGAAAGCGGCAATGGCGACGACGATGACGCCGGGCACGAACCAGCCCGAAACGGCATCGGCGAGACGCTGGATCGGCGCGCGGCTGCGCTGCGCATCGGCGACCATCTGTACGATTCGCGCGAGCATCGTGTCGCGCCCGACCTTCTCGCTGCGCATGAGCAGGCCGCCCGTTTGATTGATCGTTCCGCCGACCAGCGCCGCCCCGGCCGCCTTGGTCACCGGCATCGATTCGCCCGTGACCATCGATTCGTCGACCGTGCCGCGGCCTTCTACGACGATGCCATCGACGGGGACTTTTTCGCCCGGACGGATGCGTAGCATGTCACCGACCGCGACGTCCTCGAGCGCGACCTCCTCGTCGCTTCCATCGCTGCGGACGCGCCGGGCGAGCTTCGGTGTGAGGTCAAGGAGCGCGCGGATCGCGCCGCTCGTCGTTTCGCGGGCCCTGAGTTCGAGCACCTGCCCGAGTAGCACCAGCACCGTGATGACCGCCGCCGCCTCGAAATAGATCGCGACCGAGCCATCATCGGCGCGGAACGCAGCCGGAAAGATTTGGGGGACGATCGCCGCGATCATGCTGTAGCCCCACGCGACCCCGGTCCCCATCGCGATGAGGGTGAACATGTTGAGGCTTTTGTTGCGGATTGAGAGCCACGCGCGCTCGAAGAAGGGCCAGCCCGCCCATAGAACGACGGGAGTCGCGAGCAACATCTGGGTCCAGTTGTTCGTCTGGCGACCGACAAATTGATGAAGGCCTGTCAGATGGCCGCCCATTTCGAGCGCAACCACCGGGAGTGCGAGAAGGAGCCCGATCCAGAAGCGCCGCCGCATATCGCGATATTCTTCGCTGGGGCCGCCCGATGCTGTCGGCATGACGGGCTCGAGTGCCATGCCGCAGATCGGGCAGCTTCCGGGGCCGGCGCGCTGGATCTCGGGATGCATCGGGCAGGTCCAGATGGCGCCTTCGGGTGCATCGGCTGCGGCCGGCTCGCGTTTTGCGGCATAAAGATCGGGATCGGCCTCGAATTTGGCGAGGCAGCCTGCGCTGCAGAAATAGTGATGCTTGCCGCTATGCGTCGCGATATGAGGTGTGGTGGCCGGATCGACCATCATGCCGCAGACCGGATCAGTCGTGCTCCCGCTGCCTTTTTCTGCGCCCTGATGATCGTGCATCGCCGCCGCTCCCGTATGTGTCGGATGCCCGCCTCGCGGCGGGGCGGTCCAAACGCCACCGGTCGAGTTCGCCGTTGGCGTCGTTCCTGGCGGTTCCAGAATGGAGCCGCTTCTATCGATACGCAAGAAGAGCGGTTATCCCTTGGATTTTCTTTGCCCCGTGCCGTCAGGTCCCGGGCTTTCGGGCCTCGATGATCCCGATCGCACCGGTTGGCGTGCGGAACGTCTCAAGCTCGCGAACATCGCAAAAGCCTGCCTCTCTCATCAGCACCGGGAGCAATCCATCGGCGTTGGGCTGGGTGTCCTGGACGCCGTCGAGCTGCTGGATCGTGAGGCGGAACAACAACCGCATGAGGCGGCTGCGCTGTTCCCCATAGTCGGCAACATAGAGTTTGCCGCCCGGCGCGAGCACCTGCCGGGCCTCGCGTAGCAGACGTGCCTTTTCCTCAAGCCCGACCTGATGAAGGACGAGGCAGATCGCAATCTTGGCAGGCGGGGGCCAGTCATCGATCGCCGAAGCCGCGAAAAAGCCAACTCGAAACTCCGGCGGTGGAACAATCTGCGCGGTCTTCGTTCGGGCAATTCGCGTCGCTGCCTCGTCGGGGTCGAAACCAAGATAGCGGACGTCCCGGCTATGGCGAGCGATCGCCAGCGCAAGATTTCCCGTACCCGAGCCGATATCGAGAATGACGTCACCCTCGCCGAGCGCCATATGGCGAACGAGACGGTCGCGCCACACGCGCTCGCGCGTTGTCACCGCGACGCCGAAATCATAAAAGGGCGTCAGGAAGTGATATCCTGCCGCTGGCGTGTAGGATCTTGCTACGGGTTTCGGGTCGGGCATGGCCGTCTCCTTTCGACGCTTTGGCTTGCCGCCGGATTGCGGCCGCAATCGCCGGTCTCGACGAGACGCTTAAGGGCAAACAGGCGCGGCAGTCTTGAATGTTTCGCCGGGGCGACGCGGTGCGAGGCGCATCCGGCTCAGGGCACGATTTCGAACGCGAAGGCACTAAGGCCGGCCGAAGGCGTCACGCCTAGCCATTGAGCGCAGCGGCGCGTGAAGTGCGATTGATCGGCGAAGCCTCCCGCCGCCGCGGCGTCGGCAAGACCTCCGCCGCCGACCAGCGTCCGCACGGCGCGTTGAAGCTGGAGCCATTGCAGCAATTTGGCCGGAGGCACGCCGAAGTCGCGGCTGACGATTTCGCGGAGGCGCGAGGGCGAAAGGCAGGCGACGTCGGCCAAGGCGCGCGCGGTCGACAAATCGTCAGGGGCCGCGAGCACTTCGGACAGGCGGGCATCCACCGGACGCGCCTGCGAGCGGTCGAGATAGTCGGACGCCCAGCGCTTCGCGTCCGCGCCGCTTGCGATGTCACCTAGCCCGGCTGTCTCTATCGGCGTCAACAGGACAGGCGCCGATCCGGCGGACAGCCGGGTGCCGGCACGAAAAAGCGGGTCGAGATAAAATGACCGCACGAGGGCGCCCGGCGGCCCGAGGCGGTGCCGGACATGCGACGCTATCGCAATGGCGTGTCCGGCGGGAACTATCAGGTCGGCATCACCGGAAATTTCGAGGTCGCGTTCGATGGCGAGGCTGATCTGGTGCGCCACATGGTTATGGGGACGGCTGCTCCCGATGCGCGCGTCAATGAGCGCCCAGCCGGTCCCGAGCATGATCGAACCCGACCAAGAGGCGGTGCTTGGGGTCAAACCGGATCGGCGGTGACGAAGGGTTCGAGCGTACCGAACCAGGCAACCAGCGCGAGTATGGCGAGCGCGGCCGACGCTTCGATGATGAGGCTTCTGCGCATGGCTGCAATCGCGAGGTCGGGGTCGGCGTCGACATTGTCGGTATCGGTCCCCGGGACGGCGGCCGCGAGCGCCGGGGTCAGCCGCCAGCGGTTCGCCGCCGCGAGCGCCAGCATCAGTCCGAACAGCGCAAGCTTGGCGAGAAGCAATTGTCCATAGGGCGAGCCGAGGGAACGGCCGAGATTCTCGGCGCCGACGATCATCTGGCTGTTGACGAGGCCGGTGGCGGCGATGACGAGGACGCAGATCGTACCGACGCGCGAGAATTGATCGAGGCTCCGCGCCGCAATTTGGAGTCCGCCCGGCCATTCGCGGACACGACGTGGTGAGATCAGGATCAGGAAGGCGCCGATCGCGCCGATCCAGACCGCCGCTGCAATCAGGTGCAAGATGTCGCTGATCCGGTGCACGGTGCCTGCGGCGCCTTCGGTCGCGCCGGCGTGGCCGGACCAGACCAGACTCGCGACGGCCACCGAGCCCGCGGCCGCGAGTACGGCGGCCGAAGTTGTCGGCCAGCGGACCATCCAGATCGCGACTCCCAGCGCGAGCAGCAGCGCTGCGCTCCGGTAGACCCAGGCTGTGCCGACCTCGGTCTCGCGAACAAGGTCCCAAAAAGGCTGGAGTTCCAGGGAGAGGAGCCCCACACCCTGCATCGAAGCCGCGAGCACGCCCATCCCCAAGATGGAGAGAAGCAGTCCGGCGGCGCAGAGCCATCGCTCTGCGCGCCAGATCGAGGCCATCATCGACTGCGGCGCAAGGCGTTCGCTCCGTGTCAGCGCAAAAAGCGGGAACGCAGCAAGGCCGGCGATGAGCATCAGGTCCGCATAAAGTGCGAACCTGATGCCGATCAGAACGGGGTCCCCCACCGTCTTTTACTTTACGGTGAAGCTGAATTCGCTGCCCATGCGGTGGGTATCAGCGCCCGCCGCCGACCATGTGACCTTGTAGGTTCCGGCTGTCAGCGGCCGCTTGAGCATCAGCATCGCCGACTTGCCCTCTTTGCCCATCATCGACGAGTAAGGCACCTTCATCGGGGCATGATTGGCCATGCCGGGCATGCCGGTCATGACCAGCTCGGTCTTGAGGGTCGAGGCGACGATCTTTTCGTTGAACTGAAGATTGACCGACGTGACCTTCGAAACGGTCGAATTGGCGGCGGGCGTCGAGCTGACGAGCTTGGTGTGCGCGCTTGCCGTGGCCGGCATGAGAAGCAGAGCGAAAGCCGCCGCTGCAGAGGGGAGAAGAGACTTGAACATGAACACCTCCAAATGCGTGTCTGTCCTGCTAATACGCAGGATATCGGCATGGCCCTCAAATATTCCGGAATAATATTCTGGTGTGAGGGGTGAGGCGCTTCGGCGCGTATGTACAATGATGGAAAGGTTTGAAGAGACGATCGATGGATAAGGAGCTTCGCATTTTGAACAGGATCGATCTGCCCGCAGCGCTCGATGCGCTCGATGATCGCATCATGGGCGCATTGGCGATCCGCCGGCGCGAAGCGGTAGCGATGCGCCGCCTGATGGCGCTCGCGGCCTTTGTCTCGCTCGGCGGCGGTGTCTTTGCGGGGAGTGCGATTTCCCAGCCGGCGGTCGCGGCAAGCCCCCTGACCCCATTCGGCCCGCCTAGCGCATTGGTGCCTTCCACCTTGCTGGATGTACAGTAGCGATGCCGTCGCGCCGTCTTCTTCTCTTGGGGCTCATTGCCTTCGCCGCGGCGATTGCCGGCGTGTTCATCGGCCGTCTGGTAGCCGATGCGCCCAAAGCCAGCGAAACCGAACTTCATGCGCTTCTCCACGGCCAACTCGACCTGACCCCGGAGCAGGAAAAGAAACTCGAGCGGATCGAAGCCGACTTCGCCGGTCGCCGCCAGGCGCTCGAACTCGAGATGCGCGCCGCCAATGTCCGGCTCGCGCAGGCGATCGAAGCCGAGCATGGCTATGGACCGCGCGTCACCGAGGCGATCGACGAGACGCATGAGGTGATGGGGACATTGCAGAAGGAAACGCTCCAGCATCTCTTCGCGATGCGCGGGGTTCTCAACCCCGATCAAGCGGAAATGTTCGACAAAAGCGTGGTCAAGGCGCTGACCGCCGATGCGCGGTGAGCGCCGACCTATCGCAATGTAGCGACCAGGATCTGGCGGCCTTTGCGCGCGCGCACCGCGAAGACGCCTATCGCGAGTTGCTGCGCCGTTACAAAACGGGCGTCTACCGGCTCATCGTAAAGCAGATCGGCGATGCCGACGAGGCGATGGATTTGACGCAGGAGACGTTCGTCTCCGGCTTTTCGGCGCTCGATCGCTATGATGGCGAACGCCCCTTCCGCACATGGATCGCCCGTATCGCGCTCAACAAATGTCGCGACTGGGCACGACGGCGAAAGGTGCGCGCCTTTTTCTCCCGCGCGCTCCCGCTCGAAAATGCGCATCACGTAGCAAGCGATGGTCCTGGGCCCGATTCCGCGGCGACCGACAGGCGAGAGCTCGCCAGGGTTCGCGGGGCGATCGATCAGCTGCCGCAGAATTTGCGCGAAGTGTTGCTCCTCCGCGGTGTCGACGAGGTCAGCCAGGCCGAAACAGCGGTCATTTTGCGGGTCAGCGAGAAAACAGTCGAAACGCGCCTCTATCGAGCGCGGACCAGGCTCCGGGAATTGCTCGCGGGAACATCTGCGAGCGCCGAGGGTTGAGGGTTCGACCGCTCGTTCAGGCGGCATCTCCTCATCGTCCGGCATTTTTATTGAGGGGCAGGCGTGCCGCCTGCGTATAGCTTTAGGAACAGTCAGTAACGGTCGGAAAGAATATGCAGATGGAAAGGCGTCGGTTCGTCAGTGGAGCTTTGGGTGGAGGGGCTGCTGCGGCGATGGCCGCATGGTTCCCGGCCTGGGCCCAGCCGGTGTCGTCCGGCATCACCGCGCCGCTTCCGACCGTATCCGGCAATGACATAACGCTGCGCATCGCGCGCCAGACGATGCGCATCGACGGCAAGGTCAGTCGCGCGATCGGGATCAACGGCACCGTGCCCGCGCCGCTCGTCCGGCTGAAGGAGGGACAAAACGCGCGCCTCACCGTCGTCAACGATCTCGACGAGGACAGCTCGATTCACTGGCACGGCCTGATCCTGCCGTTCCAGATGGACGGCGTGCCCGGCGTCAGCTTCCCCGGGATCAAGCCGCGCTCGAAGTTTGTCTATGAATTCCCGGTCGTTCAATCGGGGACCTATTGGTATCACAGCCATTCGGGGCTTCAGGAACAGCTCGGCCATTATGGCCCGATCGTCATCGATCCCGCGGGCGCCGACCCGATCGGCTACGACCGCGAGCATGTCGTCGTCCTGTCCGACCACAGTCAATTGTCGCCCGAGGCGATCTTCCGCAAGCTCAAGGTCAATCCCGGCCATTTCAACATGCAGCGCCAGACGCTGGCGGGCCTGCTTGCCGGCAAGGATCAACCGCTCAAGGAGCGGATCGATTGGGGCAAGATGCGGATGGACCCGACCGACGTCGCCGACGTCAATGGTTCGACCTACACCTTCCTCGTCAACGGCCATGGTCCGCGCGACAACTGGACCGCGCTCTTCAGCCCCGGCGAGCGGGTACGCCTGCGCATCGTCAATGCGTCGGCGATGACGATCTTCAACGTCCGTATCCCGGGCCTCAGGATGACCGTCGTCCAGGCTGATGGGCTCAATGTCGTGCCGACCGAAATCGACGAGTTCCAGATCGCGGTCGCCGAAACCTATGACGTCATCGTGACCCCGGTCGAGGACCGTGCTTATACGCTCGTTGCCGAGGCCAATGACCGCTCGGGCATGGGACGCGCGACGCTCGCACCGCGCGCTGGCATGGTCGCCGAGGTGCCGCCGCTCCGCGAACGGCCGCTCGCGACCATGAAGGACATGGGCATGGGCGACATGTCGGGCGGCGCGATGGCGGGTATGGACCATTCGGGCGGCGATATGGGCGCCATGCCCATGCCGGCGAGCGACCCTTCTTGTCCTCCCGAACATGCCAAGATGGGCCATTGTACGCCAGCGGGGGAAAGCGGCGCGATGGCGGGCATGGATCATGGATCTGGCGGAGGCATGCAGCACAGCATGCGCGACTTCAGTGTCGCGCCGCAGGTCAAGCGCGATCCCAGCGTTCAGACGATCTCGCCGATGCCGATGGATCGCATGGGCGAGCCGGGGCAGGGACTGGAGAATGTCGGGCACAAGGTGCTGACCTACCATGACCTTGTCGCGCTCGAGCGCAACCCCGATACCCGCGCCGCCTCGCGCTCGCTCGACATCCATCTGACCGGCAATATGGAACGCTTCATGTGGTCGTTCGACGGCATCAAGATGTCCGACTATCACGAGCCCATCCCCTTCATCGAGGGAGAGCGCGTGCGGATCAACCTCATCAACGATTCGATGATGAGCCACCCCATCCACCTCCACGGCCATTTTTTCGAACTGGTGACGGGCAAGGGCGACCGGTCGCCGCGCAAGCATACGGTGCTTGTCCAGCCGGGCGGCATCGCGAGCTTCGATTTCACCGCCGACGCGCTCGGCGACTGGGCGTTCCATTGCCACCTTCTCTATCACATGCACGCGGGGATGATGCGCGTCGTCAGCGTCCGTCCGAAGGGAGACGGCGAATGACCCGGGTCGCGCTTCTCCTCGCGGGTATCGCCCCGCTGGCCTTTGCTGTGCCCGCCGCGGCGCAGTCGATGGATCATTCGATGCATGGTGCGGCGCCCGCGCCGACACCCGCTCCCTCGCCAACGCCAGCACCCGTAGCGCAGTCCGCGCCCGAAGCGCCCGCCGAAGGGTCGATGGAGCAGATGGACCATGGGAACATGCAGGGCATGGACATGGAACCCGAGGCTTCAAGCTGCCCGCCCGAACATGCGGCGATGGGTCATTGTACGCCTGAGGCGGAAGCTCCAGGCAAGGGCGCTTCGGACATGGGTGCGATGGATCATGGCGCACCGCAGCCGTCCGATCCCGATTGCCCGCCCGAACATGCCAAAATGGGCCATTGCACCCCGAAGGGCGGATCTGCGGACGCGATGGCGGGAATGGAAGGCATGGCGACCACGAGCAGCGCTAGCGGCACCGATTTGCCGCCGGGCGATGCTACCGCGCCTGCGCCTCCCGGCGACTGGTATGCCGATCGCATTTATCCCCAAGCCGAAATGGAGCATTCGCGCCACGACATGATGAAAGAGAATGGTGCGCAGACCATCGCTTTCATCAGCTTCAACCTTGCCGAATATCAGGCGCGCAAGGGCCGCGACGGGTTCCGCTGGGACGGTGAGGCTTGGTACGGCGGCGACATTAACCGGCTGACGATCAAGAGCGAAGGCGAGGGCGTGTTCGGCGAAGGCATCGAGAGCGCCGAGGTACAGGCGCTCTACAGCCGGGCGATCGGACCCTATTTCAACGCGCAGGCGGGTATCAGGCAGGATCTTGGGCCCGGCCCCGACCGCACCTATGCGACGATCGGCTTCGAGGGGCTCGCCCCCTATTGGTTCGAAGTCGAGGGCGCGCTGTTTCTTTCGAACAAGGGTGATCTGCTCGCCCGGCTCGAAGGCTATTACGACCAGCGCATCACCCAGAAACTGATCCTCCAGCCGATGGCGGAGGTCAATTTTGCGCTCCAGGATGTCCCCGAGACCGGCGTTGGTTCGGGGCTTTCGGATTTCGAGCTCGGGCTTCGCCTGCGTTACGAGGTCGTGAAGGAATTCGCGCCTTATGTCGGCGTCGAATGGGCGCGCAAGGTCGGCGATACCGCGCGTTTTGCCCGCGCCGCGGGCGAGGATGCGAGCGGCGTCAGCTTCGTGATGGGGGTGCGGGCCTGGTTCTAGAAGTTTCGCGGGGTGGCGACACGTCGAGGAGAAATGCCGTGAAACCAGCCTATCGCAGCCTCGCGCTGCAGACGATCGTCAGCGGCGTCATCATGTATCTGGTGATGTTCGTCATGATCGACCGCCTCTCGAGCTTCTACAATAATCTCAACATGCTCTACATGACGCTGATGATGGTCTCGCCGATGGTCGTGCTGATGATCGTCGCAATGCCGGGCATGTTCCCGTCGAAACGTCTCAATACGTTCCTGCTGCTGGGATCGGCAGTTGCCTTCTTCGGGAGCTTCGGGCTCATCCGGACACAGACGACGATCGGCGACACGGCCTTCTTGCGTTCGATGATCCCGCATCACTCGGGCGCGATCCTCATGTGTGAACAGGCTTCTCTCAAAGATGCCGAGATACGCGAACTCTGCCGCGGCATCATCGCGGGGCAGGCGGCCGAAATCGAACAGATGAAATCCATTCTCGCGAGGAAATGACATGAAAAATCTGATGACGCGCCGTCATCTTTTCGGCCTGATTGCGGTCGGATCGGGGATGGCGCTTGCGGCATGCAATTCTGCCTCGGGCCCGGCGGCGACCAGCGATAAGAATGGCGCGGCGCCCGCGCCGGGCGCCGAGACGTCCAGCCCCAAGCGAATGCTCGTTTATCGCGATCCCGAATGCGGCTGCTGCGAAGCTTGGGCGGATATCGCACGCAAGGCCGGTTATGATGTGACTGTCGAGAACCGCGCTGACATGGCCGCCGTAAAGACGCGATATGGTGTGCCTGGCCAGCTGGCGTCGTGCCACACGGCCGTGATCGGCGGCTATGCGATCGAGGGTCATGTGCCGATGCGGCATGTTGCGAGACTCCTCCACGACAAGCCACGCGACATTCGCGGAATCGCCGTGCCCGGCATGCCGCGCGGTTCTCCGGGAATGGAAATGCCGGACGGAAGCGCGGACGCATTCGAAGTGATGGCATTCGGCAGCGACGGCAAGGTTTCTGAATTCCGCGCATGACCTGCCGACACGAAGAGGAGACAGATATGACGAGATTCATTCCCCTAGCGAGCGCCGCCGCGCTGATATTTGCTCTGGCAGGATGCGGCACTGAGCCCGCGCAGCAGAGCGACGTCACACCGGAACAGAGTGAGGTCACTGCCGGTGAGCCGCCCGCAATGGTCGAGACCATGCCCGTAGCGGACGAGCCGCCCGCCGCGTCTGCCCCGGCGGCGCCGACCGAAGAAGCGATGCCTCCGGAGAAATCCCGCCCCAAGCAAGAACCCGCCGCGAAGGCCGCTGTGCCGCCGCGGGCAAAGGCCGCGCCGGAAGCGCCGAAACCTGTCGAACCCGAACCCGATCCTCATGCCGGGCACGATATGGACAAAAAATAAGGAGCATGTGCCGACGCGGCATGTCGCCCGGGCGGTCGAGGACAAGCTGCGCGAAGTGTCCGGCATCGCCGCGCCCGGCATGCCGCGCGGTCGGGCGCTGCTCGATGCCGCAGCGAGAGATATAACCATATGGAATAACCATCTCGTTTATAGCGATGAGTGGTGATTATTTCTGGTCATGCCAAGGCCGCGAAGATAGCTCGGTGGCGAAGCCGAGAGCTTTCGCAAATGGGAGGGGACCATGAGAAAATTGCTTCGCACGAGTGGCTCGATTATCGCCGTCCTGGCAGGCATGTCGGCCGCCGCCGCCTTCGCGCAGGATAACGCCAAAGAGGCGCCGGGGCCAGGCGCGTCGCAGGGCGAAATCGTCGTGACGGGTACGCGGCGGAACGATCTCAAGGCGGCCGATTCCGCTCAGCCGATCGACATCATCACCGGTGCCGAACTGCTCGAAAAGGGCACGGCCGACATGAATGATCTCCTGCGCACCGAGGTCCCGTCGCTCAATGTCCAGCGCCTCGTCAGCAACGACGGCGCCGTTTTTACCCGGCCTTTCTCGCTGCGCGGCCTGCCGCCGGACCAGACGCTGGTGCTCGTGAATGGCAAGCGGCGCCATCGCGGCGCGACGGTCCAGTTCACCAATGTTCCCTATATCCGGGGATCGCAGGGACCCGATCTTTCGGCGATCCCGTCGATCGCGATCGGCCAGCTCGAGGTTCTGCGTGACGGCGCGTCGGCGCTCTATGGATCGGATGCGATCGCCGGCGTCCTCAATTTCGGTCTGCGCCGCGACCGCGAAGGCGGATTGCTGATCGCCCGCTATGGCCAATTCTATAAGGGCGACGGCGAGGATTTCCTCGTCCAGGGCAATGTCGGGCTTCCCTTCACCGACGCCGGTTTCGTCAACATCAGCGGCGAATATGTGAACGCCAGCACGACGTCGCGCGGCATTCAGCGTCCCGACGCGCAGGCGCTCATCGATGCCGGCGTTCAGGATGTCCCGGTCCCGGCGCAGCGCTGGGGAAATCCCGAATCCGAGGCGGCGCGCATCTTCGTCAATGCCGGCATCGAACTGTCGGAGGAGATGGAATTCTACACCTTCGGCAACTATAGCTGGAGCCGCGGCACGACGGCCTTCTTTTACCGCAACCCCGATGCCAGCTTCATTTCCACCTCGATTCCGCTCACCAATACGCCCGGAGGACAGCGGTTCAGCTTCCGCCAGCTCTTTCCCGGCGGTTTCACCCCGGATTTCGGTGCCACGGTGACCGATGCGGCGCTGGCGGCCGGCCTCAAGGGCGAATTCTCCTCGGGCCTGACCTATGACCTCAGCGCTTCCTATGGTCAGAACCATGCTTCCTACCGGATCGAAAATACGGTCAATCCGTCGCTTGGCCTCGCGTCGCCGACCTCCTTCAAGCCGGGGCAGCTCGAGCAGCGCGAACTCGCTTTCAATCTCGATCTCACTTACCCCATCGCGATCGGCACCTCCGATCCGCTGACGCTTGCAGGCGGTCTCGAGTATCGGCGCGAGACATATGAGATCACGGCCGGCGACATCGCATCATGGCAGGTTGGTCCTTTCGCGTCGGTCATCGATCCCGATACCGGAAACCGCGTCGGACTGCCGGTCGGCTCGAACGGCTTCCCGGGCTTCAGTCCCATCCAGGCGGGCGAGTTCGCGCGCAGCAACTGGGCCGCCTATACGTCGCTCGAAGGCAATCTCACCGACGCGCTCCAGTTCGGCCTTGCCGGCCGCTACGAGAATTACTCGGACTTCGGCTCGAAATTCACCTGGAAGATCAACGGGCGATATGATTTCTCGGACGTCTTCGCGGTGCGCGGATCGGTCAACACCGGCTTTCGGGCGCCGACGCCGGGCCAGTCGAACGCCTCGCAGGTCCAGACCAACATCGACTCGATAACCGGGGCGCCGCTGACCGCAGGCATTATCGCGCCCAACAATCCGGTGGCGCAATTCTTCGGCGCGACGCCGCTTCGGCCCGAGAATTCGTTCAACGTCGCCGGCGGCATCGTGGTGAAGCCCTCCAATCGCATCACCTTCACGCTCGACTATTTCAACATCAAGGTCGAAGACCGGATCGCCGTATCGGGCAATTTCAATCTCACCCCGGCGCAGCGTGCGCAGCTCGCGGCGCTTGGCATTCCCGGTGGGGATTCCTTCCAGCAGGTGAGCTTCTTCACCAATTCCTTCGACAGCCGCACCCAGGGCGTCGATGCGGTGCTCACCGTGGGCTTCGACCTCGGCGACGGCAAGGCCACGCTCGGCCTCAACGGCAACTATACCAAAACCGATGTCATCAAGGCCTCGCCGGTGATCACTGCGGACCGCGAGCGGCTGCTCGAACTCGAGGGCTTCGTTCCGAAGTGGAAGGGCAATGCGTCCTTCACTTATGCGGGCGAGCGCTTCGGCTTCGTCGCGCGCGCGAACTATTATGGCAAATGGACCGACTATGGCGCCGCACCGGCTGCCGACCAGACGGGCGGCGCCGAACTGCTGGTCGATCTCGAGCTGTCCTACAAGGTTAGCGACATGCTCAAGCTCGCGGTCGGCGGCGAGAATATCTTCGACAATTACCCCGACGTCGAGGCGCGGCAATCCCAGATCAACAACGGGATCCGATATCTCCGCTTCGCGCCGACGGGGTTCAACGGGGGCTTCTGGTACGTCCGCGCGACCGCCTCCTTCTGATCGGTGGCCGTGAGGGCCGTGCGGCGTCTTGTGTCTTCAGCTGGCGTCGGAGCCGAACATCGCGTCGCGGTGGGATTCGAGCACCGCGATAAAGGCCGCAGCGACTTGGGACATCGGCCTCAACTTCGGCGTGAAGAGCATATATTCGAAATGGACCTCCGGCGCGAAATCACGGACCGTAAGGCCCCGCTCGGCATAATCCGCTGCGGTCACGGGGTTGAGAATCGAACATCCGACCCCCTGCATGACAAGCGCGCAGATGGTCATCGCATATTGGGTTTCGATGACCATCTCGCGGTGGACGCCCGCGTCCTCGAAAATGCGGTCGATGCGGTGACGCACGCCGTCCTCGAGCGCGAGCGAAATGAAGGGCTCGCCCTCGAGATCGGCCGGCCGGATGACGTCCTTGACGGCCAAGCGGTGGCCGGCAGGGAGAACGCAGGCGCCGGGGCAGCGCAGGAAGCGCTCCATCCTTATGCCGGGCAATTCGCGCGCCGGCGTCGCGAGCCCGATGTCGAACTGCTGGTTCGCCATCCATTGCCGCACCGTCGAGGAACTGCGGGTCTGGAGCTGAACGGTGACGCCGGGATGTGTCTCGCGAAAGGCCGCGATCACACGCGGCAGGAAACTGACCGCGAGCGCCGGAAGGGCGGCGATCCGGAGCGTGCCGGTCGCCATGTTGCGGATGTCTTCCGCTACCCGCTTCAGGGCCGCAATGCCCGAGAAGCTCCGCTCGACTTCGTAGAAAAAGGCGTCGGCTTCGGGCGTCACGGTGAGCGCGCTGCCGCGCGAACGCAGGAAGAGCTGAAAGCCCAGCTGATGCTCGAGCTCGGCAAGCATCTTGCTCACCGCGGGTTGCGACAGGTTGAGCGACTGCGCGGCCTGGGTGACCGATCCCGAGAGCATCACGGCCCTGAAGGCTTCGAGGTGACGCAGGTTCATCGGACATCGCTCCCTATAGCTATTTCTTATGGCGCTAGCATTGAAAGCCTCGTTTATGAATAGGTCGCACGCATCGCGCCGCTGGTTACCGGCGCTGCTCGCCGCAGGCGCCCTGTTACTCGCCGGCTGCGGCCGCGAGCCCGCCGGCACCGGTGGGCATGAAATCGCCGCGGCGAAGGGATCGACGCTTGCGCGGATTCGCGCGCGCGGAACGCTCAATTGCGCAATTCATACGGGGCAGCTCGGCATGTCCTATCTCGACAAGCGCGGGCGCTGGCAGGGGTTCTTCGTCGACTACTGCCGGGCGCTCGCCGCTGCGGTCCTCGGCGATGCCCGCAAGGTCCGGTTCATGCCGGTCGCCTCGAACAAGCGCTTCACGATCGTGCAGACGGGCGAGGCCGACGTCCTGTCGCGGACGACGACATGGACGCTGACGCGCGACACCGACCTCGGGGTGAATTTCGTCGGCACCATGTATTATGACGGGCAGAGCTTCCTGGTGCCCCGGCGATCGGGTGTGCGGCTTCCGACGGATCTCGATGGCGCATCGATCTGCATCACCAAGGGGACGACCTCCGAACTCAACACCGCCGAATATTTCGAGCGCAAGGGGCTGCGTTTCCAGTCGGTCGTGTTCGAGAATCCCGAGGAAGCCAAGCTCGCCTTCTTTGCCGGGCGGTGCGACGCGATGACCACCGATGCCTTCACGCTGACCGTGATCCGTCTCGCCGATACCGCGCATCCGGACGATTATGTTGTGCTGCCCGAACGACTCACCAAGGAGCCGGTAGGTCCCGTCGTGCGCAGCGACGACGAGCAATGGTATGAGATCAACAAATGGGTGCTGAACGCGCTCTTTGCTGCCGAGGAAATGGGGGTCACCCGCGCGAATGCAGCGCGCATGCGCATGGCCTCGCGTGACCCCGAAGTGCGCAAGATGCTCGGCGGCCTGCCCGGATTCGGCAAGTCGCTCGGCCTCGACGATGACTGGGCGTATCGCGCGATCGAGGCGACGGGCAATTATGGCGAAATCTTCGACCGGCACATTACGCCGCTCGGCGTCGAACGCGGACAGAATAAGCTCTATCGGGACGGCGGGCTGATCTACCCGTTGCCGATGCGATGACTCATAAACACAGGCGGCTTGCCATCGCTGCGTTACCCTGGCTGCTGATCGCGGGCGGGCTTGTGGTCGCCTACGGCCTGTTTGCGACATTGGCGGACAATCTCGCGGACCGAAACATCCGGACGGGGTTCGGTTTCCTGTTCGACCGGGCGGGTTTCGCGATTGGCGAAACGCTGATTGCTTACGCGCCGGGCGATTCCTATGCCGCGGCGCTGGCGGTGGGTCTTCTCAACACGCTCCTGATATCGGCGCTCGGCATCATCTTCTCGACCTTGCTCGGCCTCGCGGTCTGCATGGCGCGCCTGTCGTCCAACTGGCTGCTTGCGAGGCTCTCCGGCCTTTATATCGAGCTGGTTCGCAATATTCCGCTGCTGCTCCAGATGTTCGTCTGGTACGCCGCGCTGCTGTTCGGTCTGCCCGGACCCGGCCCGGGCGCCGTCGGACCGTTCGACCTCGATAATCGGGGATTGCACCTCCCCGCGCTCTCCTTGGCCGATCCGGGACGGCCGGTCTTTCTCATCGCGATCGTCGCCTGTGCGATCCTGCTGGGTGCCGTGCGGCGAGGAGCCGTTCGCACGCGCACTGCGCTGGCCTTCGCCGGCATCTCCCTGGTGCCGCTCTTGCTGTGGGGCGGGATCGATCTGCCGCGGGCGGGGCGCTTCGGAACCGTCGGCGGATTGTCGCTCTCCACGGAGTTTCTGACGCTGGTCGCCAGCCTTTCGGTCTATGCCTCGGCCTATCTGGCCGAGATATTCCGCGGCGCGATCCTCGCCGTTCCCGCAGGGCAGAGCGAGGCCGCCAAAGCGCTCGGCCTGTCGCCCGCGCAAACAATGGGACGGATCGTGATGCCGCAAGCGCTGCGCATCGCCATACCGCCGATGACGAGCTGGCATCTCAACACGATCAAGAACAGCTCCCTGGGGGTCGCGATCGGATATCCCGAATTTGTCTCGGTGGTCGATACCGTCATCAGTCAGACAGGGCAGGCGATCGAGGGCGTCGGCCTGATCGTCGCGACCTTCCTGCTGCTTTCGCTATCCTTGTCGTTCGTCACCGGCCTCTATGCCCGCCAGTTGGGCTGGAGCGTCGCCGGGCAGCCCGGCCGGAGCATCCAGTCGGCGCCCCTCGAACCCTTTCCGCTGCGCTCGGCGACCGCCTGGCCGTCGTGGATACGGCGCAATCTGTTCAGAGGAGGACGCCAGTCGATACTCACCATCGCGATCCTCGCCATGACCGCGGCTTTCGCCGGCAAGGGGCTCTCGTGGCTGCTGTTCGACGCGACCTTCGCCGGGGGCGCGGCCGATTGCCGTTTGGCCAGCGGTGCTTGCTGGCCATTCCTCCGCGAAAATGCGCGGCTGATATTGTTTGGCACCTATCCCGAAGCCGAGCAGTGGCGGTCCGCAGCAGCGGCGGCCGCGCTGCTTTCATGCCTTGCCTTCTCCTTCGTCCCGCGATTCTGGCGCAGCCGCCTCGGGCTTGTCTGGCTCGGCGCAATCGCCGTGGCGGTACTTCTGCTACGAGGAGGATTCGCGGGCCTTTCCTATGTCCCGATGGAGAAGTGGAGCGGCCTGCCGGTCACATTGCTGCTCGCGAGCCTTGCGGTGGTCGGCGCTTTTCCATTGGCTATACTCCTCGCGTTCGGCCGCAGGTCGGCGCGGCGCGGCATTCGCTGGCCGAGCGTCGCCTTCATCGAGCTGGTTCGCGGAACGCCGCTGATCGGAGTGCTCTTCCTCGCTGCGGTCCTGTTCCCGCTGTTCGTGCCCTCCTATCTCTCGATCGACAGCCTGCCGCGCGTCCAGCTCGCGCTCATATTCTTCACTGCCGCCTATATGGCCGAGGTCATCCGGGGCGGCCTGCTGGCGGTTCCCGTCGGGCAAGCCGAGGCCGCGCATGCTCTTGGCCTCACCAAATGGCAGGCGCGGCGCCATATCCTGTTGCCGCAGGCGCTGAAAGTCAGCGTGCCGGGGCTGGTCAACACTTCGATCAGCGAGGTCAAGAACACGACGCTCGTCCTCATCGTCGGCGTCTTCGATTTGTTGCAGACGACCCGCCTCTCCTACGTCGAGGCGCAATGGCGACCCTATTTCGCCGAAGCCTATCTTTTTACCGGGACAATCTTTTTCCTCCTCTGTTTCTCCCTGTCCCGGCTCAGCATGAAGATCGAACGGAAACTAAACTATGCAGGATAATCACGACAGAAAATGGCCCGGGGAGCCGGCAAGCCCGAAAGGGCGCGCCTGGCAGGATCCGACGCGTGCCGTGCACGGCGGTCCCCGTCCGTGCGATCAGCGGGGCCTCATCAATCCGCCCGTCGACCGGGCCTCCACCATTATCTACGACAGCGTCGAGGCCTATATGGACCGGCACCAGGGTCTCTACGATGAGGTCATCTATGGCCTGTACGGAACGCGAACGACCTTTGCGCTCGCCGAGGCTGTCAGCGAACTTGAAGGCGGCTGCGCGACCGTCATCACCTCGTCCGGAACCAGCGCAATCGCGCTAGCCCTCACGGCTTTCGTGGCCGGGGGCGACCATCTGCTCGTCGCGGACTGCGTCTATGGGCCGACCCGCAAGTTTCTGACCGACGTTCTCGCGCGTTTCGGGGTCGAGGTGGAATATTTCCGGCCCGATATCGGAGCGGAGATTGCCGGGCTGTGCCGCAGCAACACCCGGCTCATCTATATGGAGACCCCGGGCTCGCAGACATTCGATATGATCGACGTCCCCGCGATCACGGCGGTTGCGCGCAGCCGGGGCATATTGACCGCTCTCGACAACACCTGGGCCACGCCGCTCTTCTTCAAGCCCTTGGCCCATGGCGTCGACATCTCGCTTGCTTCGGCAACCAAATATCTCTCGGGGCACTCCGACTGTCTGCTCGGCACGATGACGGCGGCCAGCGATGCCGTCTACCGCCAGCTCAAGGATGCGGCGGCGCGCTGGGGCAACTGCGCGAGTCCCGACAATTGCTATCTGGTCCACCGGGGCATCAGGACGCTCGATGCGCGCCTTGAACGCCACCAGCGCACCGCAGCGACGCTGATCGAATGGTTCGCCCAGCAACCCGAAGTGGTTGCGGTCCGCTATCCGGCTCATCCCGCCGACCCCGGCCATGCAATCTGGAAGCGGGATTTCACCGGTGCTTCCGGATTGTTCGGTGTTCAGCTCGATGGCCTGACCCCGCCCGAAACCAGCGCCTTTTTCAACGAATTCTCGCTATTCCAGCTCGGTTCGAGCTGGGGCGGCTTCGAAAGTCTCGCGGTTCCGGCGTGGCCCGCTCCGATCCGCGATTTTCCCAATGGCGAGGCAGATGGGGCGCTGATCCGCATTCACGCCGGCCTCGAAGCGCCGCAGGATCTGATCGCCGACCTCGCCGCAGCCTTCGCGCGGGTACGAGCGCTCCGCGGCCGGGGGCAGGCGTCATGACCGACGCCTCGGGCCACGCGGCCGTCAGCTTGCGGCAGGTCGACAAATATTATGGCGCCTATCATGCCCTCCGCTCGATCGACCTCGAAATCGCCCCGCGCGAGCGGATCGTGATTTGCGGCCCTTCAGGCTCCGGCAAATCGACGCTCATTCGCTGCATGAACAGGCTCGAGGTGCCCGACTCCGGTGCCGTCCTGATCGAGGGAACCAGGATAACCGACGCGTCGCGGGAGGCCGTTGCGGCGCTCCGCGCCGTCGGCATGGTCTTTCAACAGTTCAATCTGTTCCCGCACAAGACGGTGCTGGAGAATTGCACCCTCGCGCCCGTCCTGCTCGGCGGCTTGTCTCTTCCGGAGGCGGAGGCGCGCGCCATATCCTATTTGGACAAGGTGAGGATTGGCGACCAGGCGGGCAAATATCCGGGGCAGCTCTCGGGAGGGCAGCAACAGCGGGCCGCGATAGCCCGCGCTCTGGCGATGGAGCCCCGGATTCTTCTCTTCGACGAGCCGACATCGGCGCTCGATCCCGAGATGATCAAGGAGGTACTCGATGTGATGACGTCCCTTGCCGGCGAAGGACGGACGATGGTGTGCGTGACGCACGAAATGGGATTCGCGCGCGAGGCGGCCGATCGCATGCTTTTCATGGATCAGGGCCAGATCATCGAAGACGCAAGGCCGGCAGATTTTTTCGCCGCGCCGAAAAGCGAGCGCGCACGGACCTTTCTCGAACAGATACTTTCGCATTGAGCGGCTCAAGTCGGTCGCGCCCCCAAGCTGTGCCGACCCACTTAATCATGTCATTTCATAAGCAAGCCGAGGGAGGGGCCCGCCGGCTCCTTGCGCGAAAAGGCTCAGGCCGGAAAAAATTTCAAAATTGATGAGGGGTAGAGCTTTGGGGTGCGTATCTAGTAAGTATCGTGCGCCCGGAATTTACTTCATAACCAATTGATATGATTCAATAAATTCCTATTGACCTGTATATACATTTGATGCTCTCTGAGGGGAATCAGCCAACCATCAGGGGGTTTCGCTATGATGACCAGGACAATTTTGCTCGCCAGCGCCGCAGCGGTCGCGACCTTTGCAACGCCAGCGCTCGCGCAGAGCGATGCTGCGACGCAGTCACCCGCCGCGGAGGATGCTCCGAACGGATCGGACATCGTCGTGACCGGCTCGCGCATTCGTCGCCAGGATCTCGCGGGCGTCGGCCCCGCGACCGTCGTGTCGGCCGAGCAGATCGAGAACACCGGCGTCGTCAATATCGAGACGGTGCTGCAGCGCCTTCCCGCCAACGCCGGCTTCGCAGGCAACCAGACCTCCGCCTATTGGGCGAACAATGGATATGGCACGGCGCAGGTGAACCTGCGCGGTCTCGGCATCAAGCGCACGCTTGTTCTGCTCAACGGCCGCCGCCTCGTCGCGGGCGGCACCGGCGCGAACTCCTCGCCCGATCTTAACATGATCCCGGTCGCGGCGCTCGCGCGCACCGATGTGCTCAAGGACGGCGCCTCGGCGATCTATGGCGCCGACGCGATGGCGGGCGTGGTCAACCTCGTGACCCGCACTGACTATGAAGGCCTCGGCCTCAGCGTGCGCCAAGGCATCACCGAAAAGGGCGATGGCTCGGACTTCACCGCCGACCTCCTGTGGGGCGTCCGCAACGATCGCGGCGGTTTCATGGCGGCGGTCACCTATCAGAAGACGAGCGCGGTCAATATGGCAACGCGCGCGCCTTGCTCGCTTGCCGAAACCACGCCCGGCATGCTGAGCTGCGTGAACAGCGCCTCGACGATCGGCGGCCGCGCGGTGCTGCCGAACGGCCAGCAGATCAACTTCAATCAGGTGCTGGGCGGTAACGGCAACTTCTTCGAGCCGTACAGCGCTGCCAAGCACAACTTCAACTCGAACCCGTTCCTCAACGCGGTGAGCCCGGTCGAGCGCGTGAGCACGGCGTTTTTCGCCGACTATGACATCACTGACAATATCGAGGCGTTCGGCGAATTCCTTTACACCTTCCGCAAGTCGAATCAGATCGCGACGCCCGGAACGCTGCGCAACCTCTCGATCGCGGCGAGCAATCCCACCAATCCGACGGGGCAGAATATCGTCCTCATCCAGCGCCGCCTCGCCGAGCCCGGCCCGCGCCAATTCTTCCAGGAAACCGATACCTGGCAGGGTACGTTTGGCCTCCGCGGCAAGCTCTCGAACGATTGGGGATGGGAAATCGCGGGCGCCTTCGGCCGCAACACCGCGGTCGATGGTTCGACCAACATCGCCAATCTCGAGCGAGTGGCGAATTCCCTCGATACGACCAAGTGCAGTCTTGCTGCCGGTGCCACGATCCCCTGCGCCGACTATCTCGGGTTCGGCGACCTGACCCCGGAGGTTCTCGACTATATCCTGTTCACGTCGCGCGACCGCGGCGGCAACGAGCTTGCGACGGTCACCGCCGATATCAACGGCGATCTCTTCAAGCTGCCCGCAGGCCCCGTCTCCTTCGCGGCGGGTGTCGTCTATCGCAAGGAAAAGGGTTGGCGCGATCCCGATCCGCTGACGGTGCTCGGTATTGCCAACACCAACCAGCAGGATCCGATCTCCGGAACGAGCACGGCGAAGGAAGCCTATCTCGAACTGTCGGTGCCCGTTCTGGCCGACACACCCTTCTTCCAGTCGCTTACCCTCGACGGCGCGGTTCGCTACTCGAACTACGACCTGTTCGGCAGCGACTGGAACTACAAGGGGAGCGTCGACTGGGTCATCAATGACAGCTTCCGCCTGCGCGGCACCTACGGCACCGGCTTTCGCATTCCGAACGTCCCCGAATTGTTCGGCGGCGTCTCCGAGGGCAATCTGACGACCACCGACCCCTGCTCGCGCTATTCGACCAGCGGCAATGCGACACTGATCGCCAATTGTCAGGCGTCGGGCGTGCCGGCCAATTATGTTCAGCTCGGTACAACGATCCTGACAACGGTCGGCGGCAACGAGAATCTGAAACCCGAAAGCTCGACGACCTGGACCGTCGGGACGGTGATTTCACCGAAGGGACTGGTTCCGGGACTCTCGCTCACTGCCGACTGGTTCGACATCAAGATCAAGGATGCGATCCGTGCTATTCCGGGCTCGACAAAGCTCAGCATTTGTTATGCGAGCCAGAATCTTTCGCATCCCTTCTGCGAAGATTTTACCCGCAGCCCGTTGACCGGCGAGGTTACCTTCCTCTCCGCGCAACCGATCAACACGGGCCGCGAAGAAATGAACGGCCTCGATCTGGGTCTCGTTTACAACAATGACATCGGCAGCGTGAACGTCTCGCTCGACGTCAACGTGACCTATCTCAACAAATATGTGGTCCTGCCTTTCCCCGGCGGCGCGCCGATCGACTTCGACGGCTTTATCGGCGGCGGCAATGGCGGCTATCCGAAATGGCGCGGCTATGGCGTGCTGACCGCTGAAAAGGACGGGGTCAGCGCGACCTGGTCGACCCAGTGGATCGGCAAGGCGACCGACTTCAATGCGGCCCCCGGCGACATCGGCTACAGCACGCCGAATGTCTTCTACCACAATCTCCAGGTCGCTTTCGAAATCGACGAGAAGACCCGGTTCCAGGTCGGTGTCGACAATCTTTTCGATCGCAAGGCGCCCTATATCCAGAGCTTCACCGATGCGAACACCGACACGATGACCTATGACCTGCTCGGACGGCGTTTCTACGTCGGCTTCCGCACCGCGTTCTGAGGGTAATCGATATGGCGATCCGTTGGCCGCTGCTCGTCCGGCGAACGCATAAATGGCTGGCCTTGGTGGTCGGCGTCCAGGCGCTGCTCTGGACGCTGACCGGCTTCTACATGGTGGTCGTGCATATCGACACCATCCATGGCGACCATCTCGTGCGCGCGCCGATGGTTCAGCCCTTCGACCTCGCGGGCCTCGCGCCGCCGTCGCGGATCGTTGCGGCCGCGCCCGGTGCGTCCGAGGTTCGCTTGCAGCGGTTCTTCGATCGCCCCGTCTGGCGCGCTGAAACTCCCGAAGGGGCGCGGCTGTTCGATGCCCGCTCGGGTGCGCCGCTGCCTGCGCTTACCGAGTCCCAGGTCCGCGAGCAGGCGCGGCGCATCTACACCGGCGACGGCAAGATCGTGTCGGTGCGGCTGTTGACCGAAGCGCCACAGGAAATGCAGTCGCGCAAGCCGCCCTATTGGCAGGTCGAGTTCGAGGGCTGGAACCGCCCGACGCTCTATCTGTCGCCGACGACCGGTGAGCTTATCTCGCGCCGCCACGCATTGTGGCGCGTGTTCGACTTCGCGTGGATGCTCCACATCATGGACTATGATGAGCGGACCGACGTCAACAACCCGTTGCTCCGCGTCGCGACCTGGAGCGTCTTCGCGATGGCGATCAGCGGGGCGTGGTTGCTGATCTGGTCCTTCAAACGCCGCAAGAGGAAGCAGGCATGAAACGCATCCGACTGACGCCGCTCTTCTTCCGGCGCATCCACAAATGGGTCGGGCTGATCCTGGGTCTCCAGTTCCTGCTCTGGGCGCTCAGCGGATCGGTGATGGCGCTGCTCGACAAGGATAAGGTCGGCGGGCACGGCGGCGGGATGTCGCATGCGCATCCACTGCCACCGGGGGAATATTTCGACGTGGCGGCCCTGCCGCGCGGCGAACCTGTCACGGGCGTGATCCTTCGCGATCTCGGAACCCGGCCGGTCTATGAAGTGCGCTCCGCAAAAGGCGTCCGTCTCGTCGACGCGACAAGCGGCGAGCACATCCGGGTCGACGAGGCCATGGCGCGCGAAGTCGCCTCCATGATGAACGAGGCGCCGATCCGAGAGGTGAGCGTAATCGCCAAGCCGAACCTCGAATCGCGCGATCATGAGGGGGCGATGTGGCGCGTCGATTTCGCGGACGACGAGAACAGCAGCGCCTATGTCTCGCTCGACACCGCGCGCTTCCTCGTCATGCGCGGCGACACCTGGCGGACGTGGGACTTCTTCTGGATGCTCCACAACATGGATTACATCAACCGGAAGAGCTTCAACCACCCGCTCATCATTTTCGTCGCCTTTGGCGCGCTCTGGCTCTCGGGCACCGGCTTCTATCTGCTGTTCAAGAGCTTCAGCCGCGCCGATTTCCGCTGGCTGCGCCGGCGCCGCAAACCGGTGGTCGTCACGCGCACCAGCTGAGCGGCGTCAATCGTCGATCGAGAAGGCCGCCGACAGCTCGAATCGCGATCCGGGATGCGTCAGCCAGGCATGGCTGACGAGGCGCGAATGGCTCCACGTCCGCCGCGTCATCCGCAACACGGGTTCGCCGTCCGAGAGCCCCAGCATGCTGTGGGTGTGCGCGTCGGGCATCTCGGCGCGAACCCGATGTTCGACGCGCTCGAGCGGCGCCGTCCGCGTCAGATATTCGTTCGGCGTCATCTGGGTGAAGTCGATCTTCCCATAATCGGGAGCCGCCGACGCGAGCACGAAACGCTCCTCGAGCTGGATCGGGAACTCGGCTTCGTGATGAACGATGATCGAGTGGAAAAGCCTCGTGCCGACCGGAACCTCCAGTAGCGCCGCAAGGTCCGCATTGGCGCGTATCTCGTCATTCTGCACGACGCGGGCCCGATAGATGTGACCGCGCTCGCGGATCTCTTCGGCGATATTGCGAATTTCGATCATCTGGCCGATCGGCTTGGGCTCGGCGATGAACGATCCGCTACCCGCGCGGCGTACAAGAACGCCTGCCGCCTGTAGTTCGCGAAGCGCCCGATTGGCGGTCATCCGTGACACGTCGAATTGTTGGACTAGCTCTGCTTCCGATGGAACCCGGTCGCCCGGCTTAAGAAGTCCGTCGCGAACGGCATCGCAAATGCTCTGCTTGATGGCGGCATAGCGAGGCGGAGACTTGTCATTTTCGTCATCGGAGTTGCCGGGCCGGGCGGCCGCAGATCCATTCGAGAGTTTTGATCCGCGTCCGGGGGTGCGAGTGGTAACATCCATAACCCGTCTATACAGGTTGCTGCTCGCAGAAGCCAAGCATGCTGTTTGCGACCTGCGCCGGTTTCAGAAGCTGATGGTGGCATTGAAGGAATTATACAGCGTGTTGCCCCCGGCCGGTGCATTGGGCGCGTTTCGGAGAAACCGGCCCTTGCCGAGAAACAGGCCGCTCCATTCGAGGCGGAGGCGCTTCGGTACGAGCCAGTAGCGCAGGCGCGCTTCGACCTGGTGTCCCGCGAAGCGGCCGGAGGCGCCGGATGGATCGCGAACGCCGGTCGTCGAAAAACTGTCGAACCGCGAGGCCAGCCAGAGCGGCCGGTAGGCCGCAAAGGCATCGAGGCGCCTTGACGGTATTGTTTCGATACGGATCGCCGGGGACAGAAGATTGGCCCGTCCGACCGCATTATAGAGGCCCGCTGGCGCGAGTTCCGCGCGGCGCATGCCGAACAAGGTATCGAAGCGGCCGAAATCGCCTCCCCGGCCGTCGCCGCTCGCATAGTCGAATTCGAGCGATAGGCGCGGCGACCAAGGGTGGCGGAAGCTGTAACCCGCCTCGAGATGCGTGAACCACGCCGACACATCGGACTTGGCTGCCGAGGGAGCGAGGCTGCTGCTGATCGTACCGAACTGGTAGAAAGTCTCGCTCTCATAATCGAACCGGCCCGGCGCGGGATCGCGATAGGCGCGCAGTCCGATCGTTTCGAGCGAACGGTCGCGCGTCGGCCGCTGCGGCGCGTCGCGCTCGCCGAGATGGAAGTAGGAAATCTCGACCGAGCCGCGCGACCCGCCGAGCTTCTTCGTCGCGAGGCCGCCCCAGAGTTGCAGGTCAAAGCTCTCCTTGTCGAACTTGACCCGGTTGGCGTCGAGCGACGCGCGGTCGTCGGGCAGCCGCACCTGCGGAAGCGTATAGATAAAGGTCGCCGCGACACCTCCGCGCAGCGCCAGGTCGGCGCGGAGACCCGTATAGCCGCTGGTCGTATTGCGATAATCGTCCGCGGCCACCAGCCGCCGCGATCCCAGGTTCAGCGTGAAGCGGCCGGCCTGGAGATCGAGCTTCGTGCCTGCACCGAAGGCATCGCGCGCCTCATAGCCGACATAGGCCTGGACCAGTTCGAACGCGTTGACTTCGCCCGTCGTCACCGGGGTTCCCGCCTCGCTCCCATAGACGCGGCTGTCGTAGAGTTCGGCGCCCAAGCGAAATCCGTCGCTGCGATATTCGCCGCCGACGATCGTGCGGACATTGAGCAGGTCGTCCTTCTCGTCGAATCCCGTCGGCGCCTGTCCTTGGATCATTTCATAGCGCAGGCGCATGCTGCCCGTGATGGTCAGGCCATCTTCGGCGAGAGCGGGTGCGGGCAGGGCGAGTAAAGTCGCGGCAAGATACAGCCTCAAGCAAACCTCCTGATCCCCGAAATCGAGGACGAACAGGCAACGCTTGAGCGCCGGGACGCTTTACCGGGAGGTTGCGCGGCCCCGGTAATCCGCCTCTAGATCGGAGGCGCCCCTGGTGCAAGATCGCTTCGGTGCCGACCTGGGCTGGACGTGGTCCCGGGCTCAGGCTCCCGGCAGCCCCGCCAATCGCGCCGGCGTCACGACGGGTTCGGCGCGGTCCTTGCGTTCCGAATAGCGGTCGACAAGCTGCGTGGCATGGCCGCGCGTCAGCACGGTGAAGCACACAAGTTCCTCCGCAACGTCGACGATCCGGTCGTAATAGCTCGACGGGAGCATCCGGCCCGCCTCGTCGAACTCGGCATAAGCCTTGGCGACGCTCGACTGGTTGGGGATGGTGATCATCCGCATCCAGCGGCCGAGGATGCGGAGCGTATTGACGCTGTTGAACGATTGCGACCCCGCCGACACCTGCATCACCGCGAGGGTGCGGCCCTGTGTCGGGCGTAGCCCTTTGTATGCGAGCGGCAGGTGATCGACCTGCGCCTTCATGATGCCGGTGATCTGGCCATGCCGTTCGGGGCTGCACCAGACCTGGCCCTCGGACCAGAGCGAATGCTGGCGCAGTTCCTCGACGGCCGGGTGGTCGTCGTCGGCGATCAAATCGGGCAGCGGCAGGTCCGACGGATCGAAGATGCGCGTCTCGCAGCCGAAGAGCTGGAGCAGGCGCGCGGTCTCTTCGACGACGAGCCGCGAATAGGAGCGTTCGCGCAAGCTGCCGTAGAGCAGCAGGATGCGCGGCGCTGGGTCGAGCGGGCCGAGGCCGAGCGCGGGCTGCGAGCGGATATATTCCGCGCTGAGCGCCGGAAGATGGGTGGGATCGGCGAGCGCGCGCAGGCGCGAAAAGGTGGGGGAAGCCATGACAATCAGTCTTTCGCGGGGGTGGATGCCGGGAACCAGCGGCGTCCGAACCAGAAGGCGACGCTCACCAGCAGGATGAGCACGGGAACTTCGACGAGCGGGCCGATGACGGCGGCGAAGGCGACCGGCGAGGCGAGCCCGAAGGCGGCAATCGCAACCGCGATCGCAAGCTCGAAATTATTTCCGGCGGCGGTGAAGGCGACCGCGGTCGTGCGCGGATAATCGGCCTCGATCAGCTTGCCCATCCAGAAGCTGATGACGAACTGCACGACGAAATAGATGGTCAGCGGGACGGCGATGCGCACGACGTCGCCGGGAATGGTGACGATCTCACCGCCCTTGAGGCTGAACATTGCGACGATCGTGAAGAGCAGCGCGACAAGCGTGATCGGCGCGATGCGCGGGAGGAAGCGCGTCTCATACCATTCGTTGCCCTTGGCGTCTGCGAGCCACTTGCGAGTGAGATAGCCCGCCGCAAAGGGAACGCCGAGATAAATGAGGACGGCTTCGGCGACGGTCCAGAAGCTTACGTCGATAACGCTGCCTTCGAGACCGAACAGCGGCGGCAATATCGTCAGGAAGAACCAGGCATAGATGCTGAAGAACAGGATCTGGAAGATCGAGTTGAACGCCACCAGTGCCGCGACATATTGATTGTCGCCCTTCGCGAGCTGGTTCCAGACGATCACCATCGCGATGCAGCGCGCGAGGCCGATCAGGATCAGCCCGGTCATATATTCGGGCTTGTCTGACAGGAAGATCACCGCGAGCGCGAACATCAGCACGGGACCGATGATCCAGTTCTGGATGAGCGAGATGGCGAGCACCCTTTTGTCCTCGAACACGCGCGGCAATTCCTCGTAGCGGACGCGCGCGAGCGGCGGATACATCATCAGGATAAGGCCGATCGCGATCGGGATGTTGGTCGAGCCCCACGAGAGGGCATCGATCGCGGCGGGCAGGCCGGTGAACACCGAACCGAGCAACACGCCGAGCGCCATCGCGAGGAAGATCCAGAGGGTGAGATAGCGATCGAGGAACGACAGCCGTTCCCGCTTGGGTTCTGTCATCGGCTTGGCTCAGGCGCCGACGCGGTTGCCAGCGGCGTCGATTACCTGTTCGCCGTCTTCCTTGGCGAAGGCGCCGCGTTGCCCCGCAGGGATGAGGTCGAGTACCGTTTCGGAGGGACGGCAGAGCTTCACGCCGAGCGGCGAGACCACCAACGGGCGGTTGATCAGGGCGGGATGCGCCATCATCGCGTCGATCAGCGCTTCGTCGCCAAGGGCCATGTCTCCGAGCCCCAGCTCCGCATAGGGCGTGCCTTTCTCTCGCAGGAGTTCGCGAGCCGTGATGCCGGCGCGGACGATCAACTGTTCGAGCAGCGCACGCGACGGCGGCGTCTTCAGATACTCGACGACATGCGGTTCGATCCCGGCATTGCGAATCATCGCGAGGGTGTTGCGGGAGGTCCCGCAGGCGGGGTTATGGTAGATGACGATGTCGGTCATAGCGCGCGTTCCTTCAGCAGCAGGCGAGTTCTGCGAGCAGCGGCTCGCACAGCTCCGCCCGGCCTTGGCAGCAGTCCTTCGCCAGGAAGAGCATCAGGCCGCGAAGCGCGTCGATATCCGCGCGCTGGATAATTTGACGCCCGCGCTTCTCGGATATCACGAGGCCGGCTTTGGCGAGCACCGCGAGATGGGTGGAGAAGGTACTCTGGGTGAGTCCCGACGCTTCGACAAGTTGACCCGTCGACAGGCCGTCGGGCTCATGTTTGACGAGCAGGCGAAAGGCATCGAGGCGTGTCGGGTGTCCCAGCGCGGCGAGAATGGACAAGGCGGAATCGGTTTGCATGCATCGGAATTATCCGATGGAATCGCATCCGTCAATTCCAATCGGGAATATCCGATTAGTTGGTCCGCTTGCGCGATCGGGCTATAGCCTCGTCATGGGTCGCGAACAGCAGAGCGAGATCGCCTTTCGGATCGTCATCGAACAGCCGGTGCCTGGCGTGCTTCACAGCTTGCAAGGCAAGGACGACCGGCCGCTCGATCCCAAAGCGTCCCGCATGGGTGAAGCCTTGGCCTTCGATTTCTCCGTGCGCGTCGGCCCGGGTCCCAAATTCTTCGGCGACCAGGTGCGGCGCGAGGGGCCGGAGCGCCGGTTCGTCTATATTCGTGTCGGGCAAATGGCGGGTGACGCGGCTTCGCCTTGGTCGCGGCGGATGAAGATCGACATACATGATATCGATCAGGAGCTGCTCGACGCGGCCGCGAAGGATATGCGGCCCATCGAGATTGCGATCATTGGCACGGGTAAGGATGGCACGCCCGCGTGCGCGACGGTGCGTCCGACGATGCGGCGCATCGCCTAGCAGAGCTCGTATCCTGTTCCGTCCCGTCAAGCGGCGTGTCGCATGGTCCCGAGCTTGGCCGCGCCGCTCGCCAGCAGCCGCTCGATTTCGTCCGAGGTCCGCCGGACAGCGAGTTTCAGCGCTTCATCGATGTGGACATAATCCTGGGTCACATTCTGCGAAGCATGTCCGAGCATTGCGCGGATCGTGAGTTCCGAGAATCCCAAATCTCCCGCGACGCTTCCGAAGGTGTGGCGAAGCGTATGGGGCGTCACACCCTCTATACCTGCCAAAACGCACACGCGCCGGAGGCACTCGCTAACCGCCGTGAAGGGACCGTCGCCGATGGTCGAGGGAAACAGGTGCGGATTGCCCGCAATCTCTGCCTGGTCTTGCAGAACCCGCACCGCGGCCGGACCGATCGCTCGAATCTGTGCGCCGCCCTTCGTGTCGGGAAAAGCAACATAGCCGGCATCGGGATGAAGCCAGCTGCGGCGCATCGCTTGCCCTTCTTCCCGGCGATAGCCCGTCAGCAGCAAGGTGCGCAGGACGCCGAGAGCGACCGGATTCTCGCCGCTCACCTCGGCATGAGCGATGGCCTTCCCCATCATCTCGATTTCAGCGACGCTGAGGCGCCGCGTCTTCTTTTTGCTCGCGAGCTTCTTGGCCCCGAGGGTCGGGTGTACTTCGAGCAGACCCTTGTGCTTCGCGTGACCGATGATCGCCTGAAGCGTGCCGAGGCAGCGGCCCGCCACGCCGGGCCCGCCCGTTGCCATGCCGCCTCGCCCTCCCGTTCGGGGTTTGGCCGTCTTCCCGTTCTTTACGTCGGATTGCATCTGCTCGACGTCGGCGATCCGGAGATGCTTCACGATGCGATTGCCAAGCAGGGGTACGATGTGGGTTCGAACCCGGCTCTCGTCCATATCGAGCGACGACGTTTTGATGGGAAGATTCTTGCGGCCTAGGATATTCCCGGCGCGAGCTTCCTCCAAATACCAGTCGCACATCTCCGCTACGGTCATTCCCTTGCGGACCTGCCTGACCTTGTCGGCGGGATCCTCGCCGACGATGACCTCGGCCAACTTGAGCTTTGCAAGATCGCGGGCCGTATCGACCGTCAGCACGCCGAACCGGCCGAGGTTCATCCGGCGTTTGATACCCTCGGCATTGCGATATTGAACGACGAAAGTCTTGAGCCCCGAAGGGAGCACCCTCAGGCCGAAGCCCTTCACTTCGCTATCCCAATAGATGAGCTGCTTGCTGTCTGGCACGGCAAGCGCGTCGATCGCCCGTTTGGTCAGCTTGCCCGTCGGCATCATGTCTCTCCTGCTGGAGACAAAACCAAAACCGAGCGGCTTTGTCTCCAAATTGTCTCCTGCAACCGTCAAACTGGAGACAAAATTAGGATACGAGAGGGCAGAAAGAAAATCAAGAAATATAGGAAATATAGGGTTTTAGGATAGCATTGGAAGCTCTAGGAAAGCCCGAAGGTCAAGTTGCCAAGGTTGGGGTCGAGGGTTCGAATCCCTTCGCCCGCTCCAGTTTTCCTAGTGATATCAACGATTTGCGAGGCCCCGGTTGCGGCCCCAGACGCTCTCGTTTTTATCAGGCTACCACCGGGCTACCACGATCCGAGCTGGCTGCAGACGTCTTTCGCTGCCCGCCCGCGCGTGCGCAAGCATTTGTATCGCTGACGTAATCGAGGCAATGTAGCCATCTCTCGGTAGGAGAAGATGGTGGACGACCGGAAGGAAGTATTGCCGCTCCGCATCGTCGCGGCTCGCTTCGTCAACGATGACGAACAGGCTGGCCTCGCCGAGCTCGACCGCATCGCGGCGGACTCCTCGCGTCTTGTCCAGAACCGCTATTGGGCGCTGTGGTTGGCGCTAGTCGCGACCGCCATCTCGGCGATTCTGATGCTGACCTTGGGAACCGTGTGGACTATCAACAGAGCATCCGGCGCCGATACATTGCTGATCATCGGGCTAGCTTGCTTCATCCTGACAATGACCGTGGTCGCGTCGTGGCGCGCCCTTCAATACGGGGGGATCAAGGCGTCCGCTCCGCAGGATGCCGCTTATTCCAACCCTGACGAGCCGGCAGCGCGGAACCTGGAACGATTATTTGCTCTCCTCCAACGAGAGTCGACTCTGCGCGCGTTCTACCGAACGAAGAGCGGGGTGCGGCGGTATGTCGATCACCGCTATTTCTTCGGCAAACTTCGAGCTGCCCATGTGGCGCGAGAAGGAGCGATTCGAAGCGCGCTCGTCGGCCCGGTCGGCTTCTGGTTCGGCCGCGAGCTTTTCCTCGAAGCGGACGTCGACAAGCTCATTGCGGACGCCAAAGCCGAACCAAGTCGCAAGGGGGCGCCGAAGCAGTACGATCATACCAATGCAATCATCGCATTGATTGATCATCCCAAGGTGCGAGCGCTCGATATCTCCAAGAAGCGCGGCAATCAGAGGGAAATCATAGAGCTGATGGAGGATTGGTATCGCGGCAGGCGCCTAAAGGTCCCCAGCCAGACGCAGCTTGCACCGTACGCAAATCAAATTTTGGAGACGATCGCGAAAAATCGTTCGTCTTAATCTGGCGCTGAATTACCGGGGAGCCACGCATTTGTGTGGTTTCCCGAGGTAGGCAATTACCGGGGAACAGCCGCGAACGGCGGATTCCCGGTACATCCGTATGCCGTTGGAACTGCCGGCGATTAGCTGCAAATGATCCTGTCGCCCGCCGCATCGCGGCACTCCAACGGAGGCGACAATGGATGAACTCGCATACTCGATTAACCGCACGGCCAAGGCGCTCGGCGTCGGCCGGAGTACAATCTACAAGCTCATCAAGACCGGCCAGGTCGATGCGCTGAAAATCGGCACGCGAACGCTGATCACGACCGCGTCCATCGCGCGGCTCACCGAGGCTCGCCCCGCGACTTGATGCCGACGCGGCGAATTGCCGTCCGCGCACCCCGATCAGCTCTCGATTCAGGAGGACACGACATGTCCGTTCTTCGCAACGCTCTTGCTCGCTTCTTTTCTTCGAACCCCAAGCCCGACATGCACATCGACGCAGATGTTCAGACCGCCGCCTACATGTGGCCGATCATCGAAAAGTTGCTCGCCCATGGCGAGGATGGCGACACCTACCGCGCTGCGGTCAATTTCTGGCGCTACGCCGAGCGGCCACCGCTGGCAGTCTACGATGGCGACGTGAGCCACTGCCACATCGATGGTCCGCTTCAAATGGCGGGCGATTTTGCGCTTCCCTTGGGCGGAGAAATCTTCAGCCGCGGCGTCGCGATTGCCCTCGATCCTTTCGAGGCGAACGATCTTCGAGATCATATGCGGGCAGCTATCGAGCGCGCTATTCTCGCCTGGCTTGCGGACAATGGCCGCCGCGAATCTCCACCGGCAAAGAATCCTTACGACCGCCAAACAGCCGACCGCAAAGCGAAGGCAATGATCGCCGATTGGGCCGCTCGCAAGGGAACAAAGCGCCCCGTCACGGAGGGTCCGGATCATGTCTGAACCGGTCCTCTTCGAAGCGAGGTTGCGGGGCCGCGATGCTACGCATCGGACCCGTAATTTGGATACACACCTCACGCACGGGTGCATCCAGCTTTTCCGCCACTTTTCGAGGGTGCGATCAGAGTGCGCTCCTCCGTCGTTTCGCCGAAGCGACGCAATTCCGCCAAAATTCAAGGGTGCGATCCGCACCCTCAGGGAGGCGGCGTGATGAAGACCGTCCAACATTCCGTTCGCCTGCCTGCGGCGCTCGACACGGCGCTTCGCGCGCTGGCCGAGCGTCAAGGCAAGACAGTTTACGCGATGCTCCGCCGCTGCGTGAAGACTGGGATCGACGGTCATGTAAATCCCACCATCAGCAGCTCAGGCGATCGCGAACTGGTCGCCGAGGTGGCGTCGATGAGCACGCGCCTCGCCGATGTCGAACGCCTGCTCGACCGCACCTTGCACACGGCCTGCGCTGCCTATTGCTATGCGCGCAGCGCGGCGATGGGCGGCGGCAAGACCGACGAGGTCATCACCGCCGAGACACAGCGGGCCTATAACCGGCAACGCGCGACAGCGGAGGAACGGTCATGAGCGAGCCTCACGATCTCCGGCTTCATGCCGAGACGCTGCGGCGTCATCTTCGCTACAGCCAGACGCGGCGGTTCAAACGACAGTTCGCGATCATGGTCGCGTCGATCGCGCTGGGCGGTTTGGCCGCGCCCTATCTGATGCTCGACCCGAGCATCCTCCGGGACACCGGCACCCATTATCACGCGAAGATGCTGTCATGGTTTGCAGGCAACGGCGGTGATCCCGGGATAGTGATCCGCTACGAGGGGAGAGACTATCTGACTCCCGCCCGTACGGTTGCGACCGATCCTTATTGGGTTCGCCGGGCGAGCATCGCCAAGTCGTTCGTCATGCGCGGCGCCATGCTGGGGTTTGTCGCGTGGCTGTCCGGCCTTTTCCTGCTCCGCGATGTCGCGGCGCGCAGGCGCGAACGCGCGCTCCGGGATCGCGTGATCGACGGCACCAAGGTGACGAGCGAGAAGGAGCTTGTGAAGCGCGCGCGAGCCGAAGCCGGTTCGCATCCGCTGGCGATCGGTCCCGTCCCCTTTCCCCGCCGCCTCGAAACCCGCCACATGGCGATGGTCGGCACGACGGGCAGCGGCAAGACGACGGTGCTGCGCCAGATGCTCGACGGTATCGCCGCGCGCGGCGAAGCCGCGCTGGTCTATGACACCAGCGGCGAGTTCATCGCCCATTACTTCCGGCCCGAGTGCGGTGACATCATCCTCAATCCCTTCGATGCCCGCTGCGTCTATTGGTCGCCTTTCGCCGAGATCGCGCATCCCGCCGACGCCGATCGCATCGCGCAGCAGCTCGTTACCGAGACCAGTGATAAGGACAAGGATGTCTGGCTGGAGACGAGCCGCATCCTCGTGGCCAACATGATCCGCGAACTTTGGAGAGAGGAAAGATGCACGCTGCTCGATCTGCACACGGCACTGAAGACGCTGGGCAAGGAAGAGCTCAAGACCTGGCTCAAGGACACGTCGTCGGCGCGCACCTTCACCGACGACGCCGACCGGGCCACCGGCAGCGTGCTCTTCATGCTCGCGAAGGCCGCGAACCTGATCCAGTTCCTTCGGATGCCTGAAGAGGGCGAGAAGGTCTTTTCGTTCCGGGAGTTCATCGCCGGGCTTGACGAAACGAAGGGCGCCAAGCCCTGGATCTTCGTGCCGCGAAAGGAGGAGCAATTTGCGGCGTTGAAGCCCTTGCTGGCGTGCTGGCTCGAATGCGCCGCGAGTGCGATGCTTGGCCTTGCTCCGTCATCGGACCGCCGCGTTTGGTTCCTCCTCGACGAACTTGCCGACTTGCCGCGCGTCGACAATCTGACGCGGTTGCTGCCCGAGGGCCGCAAGTTCGGGGCGGCGGTCGTGCTGACCTTCCAGGGCGTCGGGCAGATGCGGCATCGCTATGGCGACGATCTTGCCGAATCCATGCTCGGCTGCTGCAACACCAAACTGTTCCTCCAGATGGGCGACGGCGAATCCCGGCGCTGGGCGAGCGACACGATCGGCACCTGCGAGGTCGAGATCCAGACCATGACCGGCGCGCTGGGCGATGGCGACGACAAGCCACGGATGACGCTCGGCCGCCAGCGCAAGACGCGTCCCGCCGTGTTCGAAAGCGAACTCCGCCTCGCGCGTTATGAGGGCTATTTGCTGTTCCCCGATGGGCTCCCGGTTGCGCGCATCGCGCTCACCGCCGACCATATCGAGAAACGCGGCGAGCCGCGTCAGCCCGCTTTCGTCGCGGCGAATCCCGAGACGACCCTCTGGCACCGGCCGTTGGAGGCAGCGCCCAAAGGAGAGCCCGACAGCGATGTGTCGCCGCCGGCCGAGAAGCAGGTCGTCGAAAAGCCGAAGGCAGGGAAAAAACCATCAGCGCCTCCGCCTGCGGACGATGGCGGGCCGATCTAATGGTCGCGTCGGTATCGGCGCTGACCAGTTCGGCGCAGGCGAGCAGCTATTATGAGGCTGACGACTATTACGCCGACGGCGGGCTGTCGCCGTCCGAATGGAACGGCAAGGGCACCGAGGAGCTTGGACTATCGGGTGACGTCGATCGCGACACCTTCCGCGAACTTCTCGACGGCAAGGTCGCGGGCCAGCAACTCGGCACCGTGCGCGACGGCCAGCTTGAGCATCGGCCCGGCTGGGATGTGACGCTGAGTGCGCCCAAGTCGGTGTCGATCATGGCCGAGGTCGCGGGCGACCGGCGGTTGATCGAAGCACATGGACAGGCGGTGAAGACCGCGCTCGCGCATGTCGAGGCGCATATGGCCGCGACGCGGGTCCGACATGGCGGCACGGTTAACCGCGAGGCCACCGGCAATCTCGTCGTCGCGAGCTTCCAGCATGGCACGAGCCGGGCGCAGGACCCGCAGCTTCATACCCATAATGTCATCATGAACGCGACGCAGGGCGAGGATGGAAGCTGGCGAAGCCTCGAACCGCGCGCCATCTATCAGCTTCAGAAGCACATCGGCGCCATCTACCGGCAAGAGCTGGCCCTGAAGGTCCGCGAACTCGGCTATGAGATTGCGCCGGGCAAGGAGTCGATGTTCGAGATCAAGGGCGTCTCGGCCGACGTCATGGCGGCGTTCAGCACGCGTAGCGCCGAGATTGAGGCAGCACTGGGCGAACGGGGCACGACGCGTGAGGAAGCCAGCGCTGCCGAAAAGCAGGTTGCCGCGCTTGATACGCGGCAGGCGAAAGTGGCGACCGACCATGGCGCGCTTGTCGCCGACTGGCGCGAGACCGCCGACCGGGCGGGGTTCGATGCCGACGCGCGGCTGGCGTTGGTGCGCGAGGCCGAGGCCAGGGCGGCGAGCGGCCTTCACTTTCCCAATCCATCGATCGCCGATCGCGCCGTGGCGCACGCTGCCGACAAGCTTGGCGAGCGGCAATCGGTGTTCTCGGTCGCGGCGCTGCACGAGGAAGCGGGACGGGTTGGTCTTGGGAAAGTCGGCTATGCCGAGATCGGTGAAGCGATCGGGCGGGCGACAAAGGAGGGCGAGCTGGTCGATCGCACCTTTCTCGATCGGCGCGGCGCCGCGTTCGGCGGGTTCGCGACGCGGCAGAATATAGCCGCTGAGGAGAAGTTGCTGCGGATGGAAGCGCGCGGACGCGGTGCGCTTGCGCCGATCGCATCCCCGCTCGGCGCCGCCAAGGCGGTCGCGCGTGCGGCGGCGCAGGCGGAGCGGTCCGGCTTTGGCTGGAACGCTGACCAGAAGGCCGCAACCGAACAGCTCCTTACCAGCCGCAATCGCATAACTGCGGTGCAGGGCTATGCCGGGACCGCCAAGACGACGACGGTGCTTGCGACCTTCGCGCGCGAGGCCGAGGCACGCGGCGTTTCGGTGATCGCGCTGGCGCCGACCGCATCGGCGGCTATGACACTCGGCGAAGCGCTCGGCGCACGCGGCGATACGGTGGCGCGGCATCTGCTCGTGCCGGAAGGTTCTGCGCCGGGTCAGCCGCTCGCATGGATCGTCGACGAAGCCTCGCTCTTGTCGGCGCGCGATACCGCGCGTTTGTTCGATCTGGCCGAGCAGCACGATGCCCGCGCCATCCTTGTGGGTGATGTCAAGCAGCTTGGATCGGTCGAGGCCGGAGCGGCCTTCGCCCAGCTCCAGACCGTCGGCATGGAAACCGCCACGCTCGGCGAGATCGTCCGGCAGAGCAATGCAGCCACGAAGGAGGCGGTGCTCGCGTCGATCGAGGGCGATGCGAAGAAGGCGCTCGCCGCGCTCGATCGTGGCGGCGGCCAGATTGTGGAACATGCGGATCGCTCCGGCCGCTTCGCCGCTATCGCCGAGCGCTATGCCGGGCTCGAGAAGGCGGAGCGGGCGCGAACGCTGGTCATCGAACCCTCGCGCGAGGGGCGCGATACTCTGACGGCGGACATAAGGGCGGCGCTGGTGAAGTCGGGCTCGCTTTCCGGTCCCGCCGTCGCCGTGGAAAGCCTCGTCAACAAGGGGGTCACCCGCGCCGAGGCGCGTGACCCGCTAGGCTATGACCGGGGCGATGTCGTGCGGTTCACGCGCGACTATGCCGACAAGGGTGTAGCGCGCGGAGAGGCCTATCGTGTCGAAGCGGTCGATCCGGCGAAAGCCGCCATCGCGCTGAGGTCCGGGGATGGGCGTGAGGTCGATTGGCGCCTTCGCCAATGGGGCGCCGGCAATGTGCAGGTGTTCGCACCGCAGAATATGGACCTGAGAACCGGCGACAACATCCGCTTTACCCGCAACGATCGCGATGCTGGGCGGATCAATGGCGCGCGCGGCGAAGTCACGGCCATCGACGAGCAGGCGCGGACGGCTACGGTGATCGGCTCTCGTGGTCAGTCCCAGATCCTCGACCTCGACGCGGCGCGCGACCGGCATATTGCCCACGCCTATGTCGATACCGCTTTCGCCGCGCAGGGCCGCACCGCCGATCATGTTATCATCCACGCCGACAGCCGCGCCACCAACCTGGTCGACCAGAGGAGCTTCTATGTCGGCATATCGCGCGCGAAGGAGTCGGCAACGATCATCACCGACGATCGCGCGAAACTGACTTCGGCGATCAACGAGCGCGCCGGGGTCGTCCAGACCGCGCTCTCACAGGCACCCGCCGCAGGGGCCGCCATGGCGCAAGCTGCCGTCGCTGCGCCCGCCGCCAATCAGGCGATCAGCGCGGCGGTCTCACAAGCGGCGCCCTCGCTGCCCGGCATGGGGCTTTAGCTCTTGCCAAAGCGCCCGATCTTCCCGAAGATTCCGCTACATGCGTACCGATCTCACCCATCTTCCCGCCGCCAAGCAGCGCGAGCTCGAACGGATCGTCGAGACGATCGTCGAGGAGTTTCGGCGCGCGACCGAGAATGCGACGGGACCGCGCAAAGGTGCGCGCATCCTCAAGATCATCCTGTTCGGCAGCCATGCGCGGGGCGACTGGGTGGATGCGCCGCTGTCGGCGAACCAGTATAAATCTGACTATGACATCCTCGTCATCGTCAGCCAGAAGGAGATGACCGACCGCGCCGCCTATTGGACGACTGCCGAGGAGCGGCTCATTAGAGCTTATACGATTGAGAAGACGCTCCACACGCCGGTCAATTTCATCGTTCACAGCCTCCATGAGGTGAATGACGGGCTGTCACATGGCCGCGTTTTCTTCATGGAGGTCGCGAAGGACGGGATCGCGCTTTACGAAGCTGACGATAGCGAATTGGCCAACCCGAAGCCGAAAACGCCGAGCCAAGCCTTGGCCGCGGCAAAAGATTATTTCGACGAGTATATGCCGGCGGCCCAATATTCTCTCGAACGCGCGAGAAAGAGCGTCGGTGATAATCAGCTCAAATACGCCGCCTTTGACCTCCATCAAGCGACGGAACGACTGTACCAGGGACTTCTGCTCACCCTGACCTTCTATACCCCTTACAATCACAATATCGCCTTCCTGCGTTCGCTCGCAGAGGGGCTCGACCGTCGCCTTTACGGCATCTGGCCCGAGGCGACGCATCGCGAACGCGCGATGTTTCAGAAGCTGAAAGAAGCGTACACGAAGGCAAGGTACTCAAAACACTATCGGATCAGCGAAGAGGAACTCGCGTGGCTCGGCGAGCGCGTGGAGGAACTTGGTCGCGTGGTCCATCAAGTATGCTCGGACAAGATCGCCGAGCTTGAGGCGGCGGCGCGTCAATAGGCGCTGGCCCCGGGCCGCTTGCCGGGACTCCCGGATTCTGACATAATCCGTCTCACGGAATGGAACGACTGGCGGCCATTCCGGGGATTATCCTGCCAGGCATCATGTAGGTCCGGCCGCGTGTCGGACGGTTGCTGATTGCCGCTCAGGCGGCACCACAGCGAACACCGCTTGCCTATCCGCGCGCAATCGCGCGGACCGCCGCGGTGCGAGCTGCAAATGATACCCCCACTAACCGACGTTTACGCGCGCGAAGTCGTGATGGCGCGCGTCGGCCACCTCATCCGGCGCAAGCAGCGCGAAATTGAGCGCATCACCCGCATATTGCGCGGCCTGTTTGACCCCTCGCAGGTTCAGGCGCCCGAGCCCGGACGGATCAGGCGCATCATCCTCATCGGCCCCTATGCGCGGCGATCTTGGTACGAAGACAGCCGAACGATCGAATTTTCCGATTATGAATTCTGGGTCGTCGTCAATCATCCGCTCTTTGCCGACGAGCGTTGTTGGCGCCGCGCGCGTGCGACCATTGACCGCGAGCTTGGCAATCGCTGTGCCGTCGATGTCGGGATTTACTCGAAGTCCGACATCCGCGCCGCAAAGGCCGAGCGCGACACCTTCATTCTCGATCGGATCGAGGGCGGGATCACCCTCTATCGTGCGTCGCGCGATGCGCCGCTGCCCACCCGCGAGCGCGAGGGAGACCGGCCATGACCGCCGCGGGACCCTACCCCACGTTCGAAGCATTCTACAGGGCGCAGCATGATCGGATGTTCCATTTCTTCCGGAGGAAAGTTGGGCGTGATGAAGCTCCGGATCTCGTGCAGGAGGCATTTACCTGTGTGCTGCGAAGCGGGGCTTTCGATAGGCTCGAAAATCCCAATGGCTACTTGACGCGGACGGCTCGCAATCTGGTGATTAACCGGGCGCGGACATGGCACCGGAAAGGGTGCATGCTCTATCCGCTCGATGAAGCGCGCGATGCCCCTCTCCCGCCGGAACAGGAACGGAAGATCGAAGGTGGGGAACTTCGAGCGGTATATCGGCGTGCGCTACTCGCTCTGCCGAAGAGAACCCGACGCATATTCCTGATGCACCGGTTGAAAGGCTTGTCGTATCGCCAGATCGAGGACGAACTCGGCGTCGGTGATAAATGCGTCCAATATCACATGATGCGGGCTTTGAGCCGTTGCAGGAAGGCAGCCGCCCGATTGCAATGACTTGATTCTACCCCGTTCGCGAGATCGTCGAAGCGAATAATCTATTCCGGAATGGGCGGATTCTCGGATTGGGTTTGACTGCCGTGGGAAGAGTTGGTGTTCGCGGGAGACGAAGTCTTTCTGTCTGCCGGTAGGGAACTCGACAGGTCGGCGATGTTGTTGCGCATTTCCCTAAGCCATTCTTCGAACGACTCTTCTCCGGCGATGTCGATCCCCTCGAGAAATTCTCCGGTGGACCGTGCAACGATCTCTTCGTTCCGGATATCGATGTCGATCATGGACAGATTGAGGCGCACCGTTCGCGAGGTTGCCTCGACGAGGGGGAAAGGAGTGCCCGCGGTAAGTTTGCGTAACCGATGCAGTTCAAGCCGCAGGCTGGACTGCGCCTGACGCAATTCTCTCGAGCCCCAGAGCTTGTCTTGGATCCATGCTCGCCATCGCTCGCCGGAATTGGCGCTGGCGAGGAGGGCAAGCAGTGCGATTGCCTTCTTGCTGGTCACATCGAGCCGCTCCCCGTTCGGCGCCACCAACTGAAATGCTCCTAGAAGTCGTAACCGATAGCGGGCCAATCCGTTCACCCCCACCTCCCTTTCCAATCCCCGCACGGCAAACCGCAGTTGCCCGGATCGGATAGGACGCGGCCAAAGTCGGGAGCAATGCCGAAGAGGCGCCGGACGCATTAATAACGCTACGGCAACGCTATGAAGACGTATCAATAACGTTCTGCAAACGCAGCAATTGGCATCTGCGTCCTTGATCGACCGAACAACCGGTCTGAATCAGGGGGAATACTTCGACTTCTATTGGTTTTCGCAGCCCTACCTGTCGCCCGCATGGCTTCGGGCGCGGTCAGTAACTCGCCATATTCAAGCAGAGGAATAATCATGACGACCAACTCCACTTCTCATTTGCGCAGTTTCGCTAAGGGCGCGCTGCTTGTTTCGGCAGCTTTCCCGCTTTCGGCGCTGATCGTTGCGGAAAGCGCGAACGCCGAGCAGACGGTGGAGGTGAGCGCCACGGAAACGGCCGCTAGCGTTCAGGCCAAGATCGACGCGGCCAAGGCGACGCCGGATCGCGACATCTCGATCGCGGTGACGTCGAAGGGGACGGTCACGGGGCCGGGCACGATCGGCATCTCGCCGATCGCGGGACAGGGCGATGGAGCAATCGTCTTCGGCAACGCCGGCAGTATCGGTGCGGTCGACAAGGCCGGCGCGGTGACCGATTCGGTCGGCGTCGTGCTTAACGGGTCGTCGGCCAAGGCGGATAATACGCTGACTGCCACCAATAGCGGGTTGGTCACCGGTGGTTTTTCGGCGACCGGCTTTGGTGGCACCGTGTCGCTCGACAATAGCGGAACCATCCACAACGGCGTCATTCTTGCCGGCAAGAGTGACGTGAAGATCGCTTCGACCGGCGCCGTTCGCTCGGGTAATGTCGTCGTTGCCGCGGTGGAGACGACCAAATCTACCGTTTCGGGTGACACCACGACCGACGTCACCGCCGGCGGCAACGCGACCGGCACGGTCGGCGATGTGGCGAGCGCCGACGGCAAGACCAAGGGCAATGTCACCTTCTTCGGCCAATCCGGCAACGCCGACGGCACGGTGACCGGTACCGCCGGCACTGTGTTGGCTTATTCGGGTGGTGCCGCGCGCACGATCGAAAACACGTTCGTCGCCGCGCCGCCGGCCGGAAAAACGACCGTCACCAACGAATCCAACACGACTTACACCCCCGGCTCCGCCAAGCTTGCGACGACCGCGAAGAGCAAGGTCGATGAGGTTCTCGGCTTTGCCAACGGCAATGTGGAGATCGCGGTCGCGGGAAGCGTCGTCAACGATGTCCGGGCGAGCCTCCTCGGCAACATCAACAGCACGAACAAAACGACCGTTACGCTCGACGGGGCGGGCGGCTTGGTCGAGCAGGTGTTCGCGTCGAGCACAACCTCTGTCGCCGGCAATTCCAAGATCTCGGTTGCTGAGGGCGCGTCGGTCGGCGGAAACGTCAATGCGACGGCAAGCGGCGACGCTTCGGTCGAAAATGCCGGAGAGGTTGAAGGCACGTTGACCGCCAACGCCGGGAGCGGCGGTGTCAGTTCCTTCGAACAGACCGAAAACTTCGACGGCAAGGGCGTCAGGCTGAGCTATGTCTCGAAGCAGGTCAACGCACCGGTCATCGGCAGCGCAACCGTCGTCATTACGGAGACCGGTTCGTCCGGCGGGTCCGTACTGGCTACGGCGACCAAGGATGCTTCGGTCGCAAATGGCGGTTCGATCGGCGGCAGCCTGACCGCAAATGCGGGTACCGGCAACACCCGGGTCATCGACCAGGAACTGGTTTACGACAGCACCGGCGCGCTCGTCCTGAGCAATGTCTATGAGGAGTCAAATACCCGGTCGAAGGGCAATGCTTCGGTCGTCGTCGCGGCGGGCGCCGAAATCGATGGCGGCGTCGTCGCGAATGCGACGCAGGACATCACGATCAACAACGCCGGAACCATCGGCAGCGGTGTGACTGGCAATTCGTCGGGCAACGATTCGACATATGTCCGTACCGAACTGACGCCAGAGGCCGTCGTCGACGCGAAAGCGGGTACGACCACGACCAAATATAGCGAGGTGATCGAAACGACGAACGCCAACGCGACGGGCAAGATCGACTTCACTAACGCAGCCGGCGGCGTCGTCGGTTTCAACGGTGTCGGCACCGTCGATCTGAATGCGGGCGGCGACATCACCATCCTTAATCAGGGCGAGGTTCGCGGCATCACCAATGCGCGGAGCAGCGGCGGGAAATCGGCTACCAGCGATTCCTACAAGTCGACTTCGATCGTTGATGGCAAGGGCGGCAGCAGCTTCGCCGAGGAACGCGCGAGCAGCAACAGCTACACCGCAACTGGCGGCAGCGTGACCGGCACCTACGCCGGTGCAAACGGTACGAAGAATTTCGTGCCCGCAGCCATCGGTAACGTCACGCAGGTTGCCGATCTCGCGAGCACCGTCACCGTGACCGGATCGGTTTTCGGCAACGTCAACTCGACGGCCGGCAATTCGGGCGTCGCGGGAACATTGGACAAGAGCAGCAGCAGCGAAGCGGTCGTGCTCGATGTCGACGCCAACGGCACGCGCAGCGGCGAATATGCCGACTCCTATGAGGCGACAGCGATCAGCGGCGGCGACAGCAAGGTCGTCATCGCCGGGCAGGTGGCAACGAGCAATGCGGGTGGGAGCGCCAGCGTTTTCTCGCAGGGCACGAACAGTTCTTCGGTCGCCGTGAGCGGCTCGGTCGAGCAGGATGTCACCAGCAATGCCTTTGGCGCCAACGCGATCAAGTCCAACAATGCGGGCAGCTTCGCCCAAACCATCACCAAGGGCACGCCTGTCACCGATGAACTGAATGTCAAATTCGGCAATTCGGTCGTCGTGACCGACGGCGTCGCGTCGGCGTCGATCACAGGGAAGGCCTCGGCCAGCCGCGACACCGTCGGCGGTTCGGTCTCGGTCAATGGCGTGAAGTCGGCAACCGTTGACGTTGCGAGCAAGGCTGTCGTTGGCGGCAATCTGTTCGTGAACGCCCGCAACGGCACCGACAGCGAATCGTCGACCGAACAGAGCTATGTCCGCGATGCGAAGACCGGCGTGGCCACCGCCTCGGAAAAGATCGTCTCAACCAGCGGTGACGCGGCGGCGCAGGGCAATGCCGCGGCAACGATCGCCGGCACCGTCGAAGGCGGCACCTATGTGAACGCCGGACGTGGCAACGCGACGGTCACCCTGACCGGTGTTTCGGAGGACTATGTCACTGCCATCGCGGACGGCAGCGTCACCAAGACCACGATCGAGCGCGAATGGACCGGCAAGACTAAGTCGGCGTCCGAAAACTTCGGCACGCTCGTCGGCAGCTTGACCGGTCGCACGCTCGAAGAAAGCATCACCACCGAAATCACGAGGGTCGGCGGCAAGGCGACCGTTCTGGTCGACTCGGTGCAGGCACTGAAGGACAAGGCGACTGCGGCGACCGACGATGTCTATGCCTATGGCGTGAGCGGCGCCTCGGTCGAAATCACCAAGGGCTCGATCATCGCCAGCGATGTCGAAGCCGAAAGCGTCGCCTTCAACAGCGTGACAACCAGCACGACGAGCAACGATGGCAAGGGCACCGTCAATCTGGCGAGCGAGACGAAGACGACCATCGTCGGCGGTCCCGCAAGTGTCACCAATGCAGGGCTGATCGGCGACGATGTTTTCGTCACCAGCGCGACGTCGGCCACGGTGAACAACACCGGCAAGATCGGCGACAATGTGTCGGCTTCGGCGATCGTCATCGGCTCCAACTCCAGCAGCGAAACCACCAATTTCGGCAAGGCTTCGCTGCAGACGACGACCGATACCTCGACGCCGGTTGTGGCGCTGGGCAAGGCCAGCGTGACCAATGCTACGGGCGCGACCATCGGCGGCGACATCTTTGTCGAAGCTGGCGAAGGCACGGTGACGAACAACGGCACGGTTCGCGGCACGACCTTCCTCGGCCGGAACATTGACACGGGCATCAGCACGGTGGTCCGCACCGATACGTCGACCGAGGAGAGCTATACGCCCGCAGCGGCGCTCCTCGCGCAGACCTATACGGTCAACCAGAATGGCGTTTCGGGCGGTTTCGATGTCCGGGGCGGTCTCGACAATGATCCGACGGGTGAAGGCCGGGTCAAGACGAGCGATGTCAAGGCGACGATCAACCTCAATTCGGGGTCAGCGACGCTCGGCAGCATCTTCGGCGAGGTCGACGAGGACGGCAACCGGACGACGAATACCACGGTCAATCTTGTCGGCTCGGGCTTCCTCGGCGCCGATGCGATCCTCTACCCGAACCAGAAATGGCCGGTCGGCGACGACAAACCCAATCCGGTTCTCTCGCTTGGGAAAGATGCACAGGATCTGTTCGGCGGATCGAACTATCAGGTGCGCGTCGTCGGGGTCGAAACGCTCAACAAGGAGGGCGCGGGTACGTTCGTCATCAATGGCGCGGCCTATGAACCCGCGCTCCCGGGCGGCAAGCCGAGCTACACCCTTGATGTCGGTAACTTCAACATCAAGGCGGGCGAGGTCCAACTAACGACGAGCCAGGCGGCAGACGCTGAGTTCGGGGTCCGCGGCAATATCAACAACGCCGCGACGCTGGTTCTCGGCCGCCGCATCACCCCGGGGCAGAATCAGTTCGGCAACAGCCTCGTCGGCCAGACCGAATTGATCGACGGCATCACCGTCCGTCAGGTAGGCGACTATAATCAGACCGCGGCGGGCACGACCGTCGTTGGCCTGACGCCGACGCTGGTTCGCGTTTATCGCACTGCGGTTGGTAATGGTGACTCGCTGCCCGAGCCGCTGGCTCCGGTCGCGGGCAATGTGTCGGTGGGCTATTTCACCACGCCGGCGCTCGCAGATGCTGAAGTGGATCCGTCGCGGGTCAACATCACGGGCAATCTGAACCTGGCCGGGAAGGTCGCGGTGAACGTCTATCGTGACAGCCTCTACGCCAATGGCGACGGCTATACGCTGTTCACCTACACCGGCACGGGGGCTGTTTCGGCCGCCGCCGCACCGACCCTGACTTCGCCCTTCGTCGGCTTCACCCTGGTGCACGACACGGCGAAGAAGGAAGTGCGTCTGGAAGTGAAGCGCAGCAGCTATGCCGGTGGGGCGAACAACCCCAACGCTGTTGCCGCTGCGACCGGTCTCGACTCGGCGCTCGCCTCGGCGATCACCAAGATCCGTACCGACGCCGCCGGCGGCGCAGGCTTCGCTTCGGTGACCGAACTCGGTTATGCGCAGGACATCGCCAACGTCGCCACGGCGCTCGATTTCCGCCTGTCGTCGGACCAGGCCGCGCAGCTCTTCAACGAGCTGTCGTCGGGTGAGGTTTACGGGTCGCTGGCGGCTGTCGATCAGAATGGCGTCTTCGGGCAGATGCTCGACGTCATGACGAACCGTCGTTCGTTCGGCGGCGATCTGGCGACGCAGCTCTGGCTCAATCCGGTCGGTAACTGGGCGAAATATGGCGATGGTGACGCCTTTGGCGCCTCGGACATCCGGGCGAACAGCTATGGTCTCGCGGGCGGTGTCGACTTCGCCTATGCGGCCGACGGGGCCTTCGGCTTCGGCGGTGCCTATGCCGAACATGACATCGCCGCACGCGGCACGCCGGAAGCGGTCGATGGGCGTACCTGGACCGTCGGTGCCTATGTCACGCAGGGCTTTGGGCCGATCTATGCCAATGCGAAGCTCGCTTATGGCTGGACCAACTATGACGCGACCCGCACGATGGGCCTGTTGGCCCGGACGGCAGAGGCATCGATCAACGCCAAGCAGTTCGATGTCAGCCTCGAGGCCGGTTATGATTATCGCACCGGCAGCGTGACGATCACGCCGTACGGCAAGCTGGTCCTGCGCCGGACGTCGCTCGAAGGCTTCACCGAGACGGGTGCAGGCGCGTTCAGCCTAGACGTCGAAGGCCGCAAGAAGACGGTCTTCTCGCCGGTCCTTGGCGTGAAGCTCGGCACCGAAACTGAGCTTTCGGACAGCGTCACGCTGCGTCCCTTCGCGCGGGCGTCCTATACCTTCCAGGGCAACCTGCCGAGCGACATCACCGCTCGCTATGTCGGCGGCGGCGATGCGTTCATCCTGAAAGGCGCCGAGCCCGACAGCTTCGGCATGATCGAAGCAGGGTTCGAAGCGAAGGTGGCGGACAGGCTGAACCTGTTCTTCACCGGCAGCCAGACGTTCGGAGGAGATAACAAGGTGACCGGCCTGCGTGGCGGCGTAACCTTCCAGTTCTGAGCTCAACTGGTCCACTGGGGTTACCCCCGAGGGGGGCGCGTCCAAGACGCGTCCCCCATATTTTTTGGAGAGTGATATGTGGAATGCGGGCTATGTTTCGGAGGTTGATTATATTTATGGATACTTCTCGGAACTCGCGCCGGTGCGGCTCAAGTTCGCGCTGCTGTCACGGGGCATTTTTCACGACGTCGGGGATTGTCCCAATTATCTTGAGCTTGGTTTCGGTCAGGGCGTGTCGTTGAACATCAATGCAGCGACCTCTTCTGGCTGTTTTTTCGGGACGGACTTCAACCCTTCGCAGACCGTCTATGCGTCGCAAGTCGCGCGAGCGAGCGGAAAGCCTGTGCGCATTTTTGACGATAGTTTCGAAGAGTTTGCTCGCCGCGAAGATCTGCCGCAATTCGATGTCATCGCTTTACACGGCATCTGGTCGTGGGTCAGCGGCGAAGCGCGAGACGCCATCGTCGAGATTGTCCGCACGAAGCTAAAGCCAGGCGGCATTTTGTACGTGAGCTATAATTGCAAGCCGGGCTGGGCTCCGATCGAACCGCTGCGTCATCTACTCAGCCTCCATGCTGAAAAGGCGGCGACGGGCGGGCTGCTTGCCCGTGTTGAAGATTCGCTCCATTTCGCGCAGCGTCTAGTCGATACAAATACGGGCTATTTCGCCCAATATCCGACGATCGGGAACATGGTGCAGGCGATCGGGAAGCTCGACCGCAACTATGTGTCGCACGAATATTTCAACCGGCATTGGTTGCCTGAATCCTTTTCCGAGGTATCGGCGCGCCTTGCCGAGGCCAAAATGGATTTCGCCGCATCGGCCAATCTGATCGACAACATGCCGGGGCTAGGCGTGCCATCGCACTGTCAGGAGCTTCTTGCGGGCATTTCGGATCCCGCGCTGTACGAAACAACACGCGATTATCTCGTCAACAGCCAGTTTCGGCGCGACATCTATGTCAAAGGCAAGCGCCAGATGACGGTCGCCGAGATTGCCGATCGGCTAGAGGAATACAGCTTTCTGACCTTGGCCGATTTGAAGGAACTGCCGTTGTCGCTTTCGACACCCGCCGGCTCGGCAACATTGCGCGAGGAAATATACCGGCCTGTGTGGAAGGCGCTTCTTGAAGCGAAGGGCGCGGTCATTTCGTTCAGCGCGCTTGCAGATACGCTGGCGAAGAATGGGGTCACGCGGGGGCAGCTTGCGGAGGCGCTCTTCGTGCTGACCGGGCGCGGAGACATAGCGCCTGCGAGTCAGTCCGCGACAGCCGATCAGGACATAGCGGCATCGCAGGCGCTCAACCATGAGCTTTGCCGACGCTCGAGATACACAGCCGGCGCGAATAATCTGGCGGCACCGCGGATTGGCGCTGCTGTCAGCGTAACGCGGGTACAGCAGCTCGTCCTGCTCGCCTTGTGGGATGGAGAAAAGGAGATTGAGGCAACGGTCTGGGGCTGGCTCTCGGCGCAGGGCGAGCGTTTGGTCAGCGATGGCAAAACCCTGGATACGGCCGAGGAGAATATCAAAGAAATCGGGAAAATACGCAAAGAGGTATCGACCCGTCTTATGCCGCTTCTGCAGCGACTTGGAGCGGCGCCCGAGTGACCGGGCTACTCCTTAGCATGTCGGTTCTGCGGATCGTACGGCGACTGCAATCGGTCTTTCGAGGCTGCAATGTTTTCTAGGTGGAAAAACAAAGAAATATCTGGAATGTCATAAGCGACAACGCGGATGGCCGGGGGGCTCAATTCGCGGCAGGGCGCAAATATCAGTGGGTCGAATTGTGGGGCGGCCTTCCGGTTTCTCGGGAGGCCTGCTCGATTCTTCGACGTGGGGGATATCGTTCATGCCGAATTCCATCGCTTCACAAGAGCATCTGAACTTTTTTGGTAGTTCCGATGTCGGTGCCGCCAACAAGGTCCGCCCGCTATACTGGGAACCGCGCGAGCGGGCATACCGGATGTCGCTTCTCGGCGCGTTTAGGCTGCTCGCTCCTAGCGGAGAGCGTCTCGAACTCGGAAGCATGAAGGCGATGGCCCTGCTCGCATTGCTTGCCACGGCGCCGACGGGTGAGCGATGGCGTTCCTGGCTTCAGGAAAAATTATGGGGCACCCTCGATCCGCAACGGGCGCAAGCCGGGCTGCGACGCGAATTGCATCGTGTCCGGAAGCTGACTGCTCCTTACGGCATTTCGCTGCTGCGCGCCGATTTCCGGGTCGTTCGCCTCAACCTCGCCGACATCGATGTCGATATCCGGCAGAATCTGAACCTCAACTCTGCGGAATTCCTCGAGGGGCTTGAAGTGGCGGGCGAAGATCATTTCGAAGGCTGGCTGACAGAAATGCGCAGGAATCTCGTAAGTGTGGCCCAAGAAATCAGTGATGATCGTCATGGGTGGAGCATCGATTTTTGATGTGTGTGCGAGGGCGCATATAGGCGATGAGACAAAGAGAAATCATATTACTTAGTATTTGGCGAACGGTTGGTGACTGAGGCACCCGTATTCATCCCGCTATCACGTTGTCCGGTATCGATCCCCTGAACAGTAAAGTTGGCGGACTACGTCAGCGGTATTTTTCTTTTTGCAGGTGGCGTTCGGCCTGCGCATACTGGCGTATTGTGCAACGGTCTTTTTCTACATTGAAAGAGATTCTGACGTCGGGGTCCCATTCGTTGTCCCGAAGCGATGCTCTGAGGATTCGCCTCCCCTGGAGATCGTCTCGGAGAACTGGGATATGTTACTTCGCATCTCCCTCAGCCATTCTTCAAACGATTCTTCCCCGGCAATATCTATGCCCTCCAAAAATTCCGCCGGATAATGGGTAGAAATCGCTCTGTTTCGTATGTCGATATCAATTGCATTCAGATTGAGTCGAACCGACCGCGATGTGGTTTCTATCAGCGGCGACGGCGAGGTAGACGTCAGCTTCCGCAAAAGAAACAATTCCCGTCGCAGGCTGGCTTGTCCTTGCGGCAGCGCGCGCGAACCCCAAAGCTTGTCTTGAAGCCACGTGCGCCATCGCTCGCCTGTCCTGGCACAAGCAAGCAGACCGAGCAGCGCAACTGCCTTTTTGCTAGCTACGCTAAGACGCTGGCCGTCTGGCGCAATCAAATGAAAGGCTCCCATCAATTGGAGCTGATAGCGCGCCATTCCGTTCACTCTCACTTCGTGTCCGGCCAATAGGAACGGGCCGATCGATCCGAAGGAGAGGTGCGGTAAACCAAAATCAACTTGGGCCACCTGCTACAGTTGGCGTGGCTCCGCCTGGACATCGTCCTCGGCCTCCGAAGGGGTGAGGCGATACCGTCAGCGCGAAGAGAGATCATACTCCAGGCGGGGTAGGGTGGCCAGTTGCAGCGCTTTGTCCGGCGATGATATTTCCAGGGCGATAAATTGCCTGACCATTTCATTCTATTCATCCCTCACCACGGCCCAACCGCCCCCCCCCCCCGGGGGGCGCATTGATCGGCCTCATTTTAGAACGACCGCAGCGTCCAAGCACTTGACAAAACTCGTCAGGAAGACTGCCGCTGGCTTTGGTGACGGGAGGCTTTCCGGGGCAGGCGCTAATCAGAACGGCGCCGCGCCAGCCGAAGGCGAAGATCGAGCGTATGGCAATGGGCTGGGGTGAAACAGGTCCGCAACTTCAAGTTTGGGCGATAGGGTGCTCAGCGTCCCTGGGCTATCTCGCCTCTTCGGCCCTTTGCGCAGCCGGAACGGCGGCAAGAAGCCTGACCGATGGCGGTCGCCCTCTTCGACGACCTGATGACGACCTGTTTCTGCCGCCGTGCCGGAGGCGTGGCGGATAGACGATTGACGCGTCCCTTTTGTCACTCCAGACTTTTCGGAATAGACGGGGCTGGGGGTGACAATGACGAAATTCAGGGGCGCGCCGAATGGCGATCGCATAGGTCTGCCGTTCGCCAATTTATCCATGCTGCTGGGATTCGCCAGCATCGTCTGGGCCGCGTCGGTGGACGCCGCAGAGGCGGAAATGGTGATGGTCGCGCCCAGCGCCGCTTATACCGCTGCCTATGAGGCCGGCGACTTTCGTACCTCGACCCGGCTTGCCAAGACGGAGCTCGATGCGTGCCGCGCGCGTACCGACCTGCCGCCCCGGTCATGTTATCAGCTCTGGAACGAACTGCTCGACAGCGGCCTTTACGCGCAGGACGATGTGCTGGTCGAAGTCGAAGGCCTGGCTTTTCTTGCCGCCGCCGAAACCACCGACGGGCCCGACAGCGAAGCTATGGCGTCGGCGTCCGGCCTGCTGGCATCGCTCTACCTGCGCCGTGGCCGTTATGAGGAAGCCGCCGTGCTTCGCGCCCGGGATATTGCGATCACGCGCAAGCTGTTCGGTCCCGAGCACCCCGATCTGGCTATCAGCCTGGGAAATGAGGGGGTGCTGCTGGATTATATGGGCCGCTACAAGGAAGCGGAGGATCGTTATCGGCAGTCCATCGCCATAGCCGAAAAGGGAGGAGAGGAGAGCGCGCCGCTTCTGGCCTCCCAATTCAACAATCTGGCCCGTAATCTTGACAATCAGGGCCGGCTCGAAGAATCCGCCGCGCTCTCCGCCCGGGTTATCGAGCTTCAGTCGCGCCTTTATCCTGCCACGCATCCCGTGCGGGCGACGACGCTCCACAACCGTGCTATCGTGCTGCGTCAGCTCAACCGCTTCGACGAGGCGGAAACGCTATCGCGCGAATCCTATGGCATCTATCTCGAACGCCTGGGACCCGACAGTCGCGATACGCGCCGGGCCGAACTGGGCCTTGCCAAAACGCTCGCAACGCTGGGCCGCCCCCGCGCCGCCGAGCAATTGTTCCTCAGCAACATGGACTATGCCCGCAGACTGGCGCCGGCGCGCGAACAGCCTTTCACGCTCGTCGCCTACGCCGATTTTCTGGTGAGCGAGGGGCGGCCCGGCGAAGCGATCCCGCTGCTGCGCGAGGCGCTGTCGGTCCTCGACACGAGCAGCCGGGAATCGGGCGCCGATCCCGCGCTTATCGCCAAGACCCGGTTGACGATGGCCGAAACGCTGCAGGCGTCCGGCCGGTTGGAAGAGGCCGAGGTCGAAGCGCGGCAGGCGCTCGCCGGGTTCGTCACCGCGAATGCGCTTCTGCGTCTCGACATCCAGGCCGCGCTGGCGTCCATTCTCGCCCAGCGCGACAAGCGGGGCGAAGCGATCACCCTCTATCGCGCCGTTCTGCCTGGATATGAAAAACTGCTTCCGGCGGCGCATTGTCAGACGCTGAACCTGCGCGCCGGGCTTGCGAAGCTCCTGGCGCGCGACCCCGCGACGCTGCGCGAAGCGTTGACGCTGCTGGAAGCGGCGGCGGCGCAATCGCTGACGCGCGAGACGATCGACAGCTTCGGTTCGGCGGGCGGGCTGGGCCCCGGCAAGGGCCTGTGCAACATCGCCGAAACCGAGATCGACGTCGTGGCGGCGCTGCTCGATGCCGGGCAGATGAGCGAAGGCGAGGCCGCGCTGCGCAGCTTCGCCGCCGCGCAGCGCGCGCACCGGAGCGCCGCGATCCGCGCGCGCGACCTCGTGCAGGCGACGATCAGCGCGGGGGATGACAGGCTGGCGGCCTTCGAACGCGAGCGCTTCCTGCTCGCGCGGCAGATTGTGAAGGACGAGCGTTATCTGATCCGCGCGCTCCGCGACAATCCCGACGGCAAGGACCATCGCTATACCGCCACCAGCCTCGCCGAGGCCCGCCTCCGTTTCGATACGCTGAGCCACCGGATTCGCGCGGACTATCCCGATTATGAAGTCGCGCTGCGGCCGGTCCCGCTGGACACCGCCGCGCTTCGGCGGGACCTGCGGCGCGATGAGGCGCTGCTCCTGACGCTGCCGACGGAGCACGCCAACCATATGTGGCTTGTCACGTCGCGCGGTATCTGGTGGCGCAGGGCGGGCCTGTCGACGGAACAGTTCGACGGCGCGATTGCCTCGCTCAATGCCTCGCTGAAGTCCGGGTCAGCCGAAATCGTGCGCGGTCAGATGGACACGCGGGGGGCGGGGCCGGGTGCCTTCGACCGCGACGCCGCCGACCGGCTGGGACAGGATCTGTTCGGTCCTTTCGGCCGTCAGCTCGCCGAAATCCGGAGCCTGCGTGTGGTCCAGTCCGGTCCGCTGGCTCATCTGCCGCTATCGCTGCTGCGCTGGGATGGCGACTGGATCGTCGACCGTTTTCGGATCACGCGCTTGCCATCGGTGGCGAGCATCACGGCGGGGAACGAACCGGGATTGGCCGCTGGAGGAATTGTGGCTCTCGGCGCGGTCGGCTCCGCCGATCCATCGCTGCCGCTGCTCGTCGGCGCGGAACGCCAGCTCGACGATCTGGCGCGCATATTCGGCGCGGCGGCGACGGTGCGCAAGGGCGAGGCGGCCACGAAAGGCTGGCTGGCCACGGCACCGGAGGTCGCGTCGGCCGCGGTCATCATTTTCGCGACGCACAGCACCCGTCTGCCCGGCCCGGTCGTCGAACCGGCGTTGCAACTGGCGCCCGAAGCGGGAGCGACGGCGAATGACGGGCTGTTGTCGCTCACCGACATCGGCAGCCTGCGTCTCGATCATCCGCTGATCGTGCTGACCGCCTGCGACACGGCGACGGCGATGCCGGGGGACGCGGACCCCCTCAGCAGCTTCGCCCGGGCCTTTTTCCTGGCGCGCGCGCGCAACCTGCTGGTGAGCCACTGGCCGCTCGACGATGCCGCCGCGCATGTTCAGATGCGCGAATTTTTTTCCCGGGTCGGCGCGGATCCTGGGATCGATCTGGCCGACGCTTTGCGCGAGTCCGCCATCGCGCTGCGCGATGATCCCTCGGGCCGCTGGCGGCATCCGCGCTATTGGGCGGCGCTTTCCTATGTTGCCGGTGGCCCCGGGACCCCTGCGGATTCGGGCGCGAAACGAACCGCGACCATCAATCCTCCGCCCTCGCGATCGGCGAAGTGAACCTGCGCATCGTGGCGTTCCGCGATACGCAGCACCAGCGCGAGACCCAGGCCGGTTCCCGCGACCTCTTGTGTCGCCTGCCCGCGCGCGAGCAGCATCCCCGGCGTTTCTGGAAAGTTGGCAAGGCCTTGCCCCTTGTCCGATATTTCCAGCAGCGCGCCATCGGCATCGGCCCGGACCCGCAGGCGAACGGCACTTCCCGGCGGTGAATATTTGAGCGCGTTATCAACCAGATTTGCCGTGAGCCTTTCGATCAGCGCTCGTTCCCCCATGATGAAAGCGGGGTGCAGGCTTCGTTCAAGTTCGATCTCCTTGCTTTCGGCGACCTCGCCAAAGAGTTCGGCGATCTCTGAGGCGACCTCGTGCAGCGGGACGCGTTCGACCTTCAGGTCGCGAATGCGCATCCCGGTAATGAACAGGACGCCGTCGATCATCTGCAACAGGCCATCGATCGTCCCGCGCGCCAGCAGAAAGGCCTTGGCCGGATCGCCCGGGCGTCCCTGAATCGCCGTCGCTGCCTTTGCCACCGGCCCGCGCAATTCATGCGCGATCTGTTCGGCGATCAACTCATGATGCCGTAGCTTTTCGCGTACCAGGTCGAGCAGGGCGTTGACGCGTGCCGATACCCGGCCCAGCGGGTCGTGGCGGCGATCGTCGATCCGGACGGAACGCCGACCCTGGCTGAAAGCCGTAAGCGTCGCTTCGATCGCCGCAATCCGCTTTTCGGCCGCACGGATCGAAAGGAAGGCGAATATCAGCCCGCCCGCCAGGATGATGACGGTAATGCCTCCGACCACCTGGATCGTCTGATCGCGCAGCGTCGCGAAACCTTCGATCCGGCGCCCGATGAAGAGCAGGAAGTGATCGTCGAGCAGCATGACCCGACCGATCAGGACCGGCGACTCGCCGGCGGCAACGATCGGTTTTCCGGTGAGAACGCGCGGGATGCTTCGGGGCCAGCTTTCCATGTTGCCGGCCAGCGTCGCGCCATTTTCAGGGTCGATCAGCATATAGGCCAAGCCGCCCGACGCACCGCGGGCGCCCCGGTCTTCTAGAACCTCGATCGCGGTGACGACGCCGTCGACGTCGGTCAGCCGCGTCAGCGCCGCGACATCGGCGTTTACTTCGTTTTCCGCGCTACGCATCATCTGGTCGCGGGTGGTGACAAGGAAAAGCGCTGCGGCACCCGGCAGGATCGCGAGCAGCGCCAATAACGGCAATGCGCGTCGCCATGTCCAGCGGGACAGTTGCTCGATCACCCGAGCGCCAGCCTGTAACCGACCCCCGGTACCGTTGCCACGACCTCGAAACTGGTGACTTCCCTTATATCCTTGCGCAGCCGCGATACCCCGGCCTGGATTGGCTGGGCCTGGGTGTCGAGGTTCCTCCATTTGGCCCACACCCGCTGCCACAAGGCGTCCTGTGTGACGATGTCGCCATCCGCCTCGACCAGCATCAGCAGAATGTCGAAGCCTTGTCCTCTGAGGTTGATCCGGCGGTCGAACCAGTGCGCGCACCGAAACTGGCGGCTGAGGTGGAGGGGCCCCGCGTGGACCATGTCGGCGTCGGCCACCGCGATGCGTCGCCGGATCGCCCGAATCCGGGCGCATAGTTCGTCGCCGTCGAAGGGCTTGGCCAGATAATCGTCGGCGCCTTCGTCCAGCGCCGCGGCGGCGCTATGCTGCCGGGCGAACTGGGTCAGCATCAGGATCGGTTCGGACGATTTCTGGCGGCGAAGCTGCGACAGCACGTCCGCGCCCGTCATCGGGGAATTCGCGATATGCATGTCGAGGATCACGGCATCGAACGCGTTGCGGCCAAGGCCCGCGAGGAAATCCTCGCCGGTACGAAAGAAGCTGCCTTGCCAGCCAGCGGCGTCGAGTGTCCGGCGAATGCAATCAATCCAGTAGCTTTCATCTTCGAGTATCGCGATATGCATAGCCTGCGCTTTCCCCCCGGATTGTTTCATACTAGGCTAATTCATCTATGGATGCATTTGACGAATCCCGTCAGGAAATGAAATGGCGCCGGTCCTTGCGTCGGTCCGCGATGGCATTCGCCGGGCTGGGCGCGGGCGTTCTTGCGACGGGGTTCGCGGGGGCGGAGGAGGCACCGCCCAGCGCTGTCGAGTGGCTGGCGAAGGCGGATGTCGCGCGCGAACAGGCTTATTCCGCTACCGATCCGCAGCAGCGCGCCGAGGCGCTGGTCTCGTCCGCCGAGATGCTGAGCTGGGCGAAAGGACAGGTTTTCCTGCCCGGTGGGGGCGTCGCGTCGATCGACTATGAAACGCGGCTGGCCGAAGCGCGGCAGGCGGCCGAGAATGCGGGCGACAGCCGCGAGGGTCTGCTCGACCGGCTGGCGAGGCTTCCAGGCATCGACCGCGGACGCGAAGGCGGACGGCAGAAAATGGTCCGGTCGCCCGGCGACCCAGGGTCCATCAACATGCGCTTCGAAGGCGGCGCGCCCGCGATCGTTTATGCCCGGACGCAATTTCCGGCCCCGCTCCGTCTGCGCGTTCGCGACGAAGCCGGCAAGATCCTCTGTAACGAGGAACGCGCGCGCGGACGCGTCCTGTGCCGCTGGCGTCCGCTCAGCCCGCAGAGCGTCGTCGTCGATACCATCGCGCCCGATGGCGGCAGCGCCGGAGCGATCAGCATCTTCACCAACTGAACCCGCGATGGTCCTCGGCGGCGACGGCACTTTCATCGTGGGTAACGAGGCGATAGCTGACTGGAAGCTGCTGGGAAACCGGCTGATTTTGCAGGTCCGATCGAGCAGGAAGTCCAACGGGGAACTGGCCGTGTTCGAGGTGGAGCAGTGGGGTGGCGGCTGCATCCGCGCGAAAGGCCCTGAGGGCAGCTCTCGGTGCTGGTGCGATGCCCCGATGGCCGGTCGACCGGCGTTCGCTGCGACAAGGAACAATGACTATTAGCTTGGGCAGGGGATGCACTGAAAAGAAATTCCGACGATTGTCGCTAAGTCAAACCGAAGGCGCCAATGTTGCACAGGTGACGACCCTATCTCTCCTCTTCAGCACGATGATGGTATCGTCTTTAACCGACTCATTCTTGGCCAACGAGAGTTAGAGAGGGGAATGCCTTCCCCTCACGACCGGCCTATAGTCCGTCCGTACCCCTTCCGCAGGAGCTGGCCGCCCCGCGACGCCCCGGAAATTTTGCGCGGTTGAAAATGGGCGCTCGCTGCCGGCGGCAGGCGCCGAAAGGGATCGCGCGTCTGTCCTGACCGCGCTGCGCACTCGGTCCGGCTATCTTGGCGGTGCGGCGGCTAAGCACATCTGCGCACGCAAGCCCCACCGCCTGCGGCCGGCCCGAGAGCGCGTTCCTTCTCACTATCCGCCGGAACGGCGGATAGGTTTTCGTCGCTGACGATCATGTCGGCGCCGCGTGGCACGCGGCGGCGTTGTCGATCGGCCTCCCGTCTGTCGCTGGGTTGGCCGGCTCTCCCCTCTGGGCGCGTCCCGGCGTCCCGCAAGCCGCTGCGCGGCTCTTCCTCTTCGTTCCAGCCCTTCGGGTGCGGGCCGCCTTCCTGGCCGCGCCCGGCAGGTCGTTCTCGCCGCCCACCCCCGCTCCGCCGGGGGCCTGATGGTTAGGGGGCGGGAATGGAGGATGACATGGGAAACACCAACGAACGCCGTGGTGGGGGCAAGCTCCTGTCCACTGAATTGCATGCCGCCTTGCGCGCGAATGACGAGGCGCGGCGCGCTGCCGTGAAGGCGGGGGCAGTCGAGCCGGACTTCGTGCCGGTTGCCAAATTCTTCTCACCGGTCGGCGCGGCTACATGGCTTGCGACCGAATTGGGCGAGGATGGCGATACGCTGTTCGGGCTTGCCGATCTGGGTTTCGGCTGTCCCGAACTCGGTTCGTTCAGTCTGTCCGAACTGGCGTCGGTGCGACTGCCCTTCGGTCTCGGCATCGAGCGCGATCTGGGCTTTGCGTCCGAGGTTCCGCTGTCGGGCTGGGCCGCTGCGGCGCGCCGCGCGGGATCGATCATCACCGCCGAACAGAATTTCCGCCGTGCCGCGCGTGGCGACGAGCTTCCGAAGTCCGTGGACTGAGGCAGACGCGGGCGGCGCGTCTCGCCGCCGAACCTAAGCCGGTCCGCCCAATCGCGAAACTCGACGGACCGGCACCTTCTAGAAGAAAGGTGAAGACAATGAAACTCGACTTTATCGACCTTGGCAAGCTGTCGATCAGCAAGACCAACATGCGCTATGCGAAGAAGGCGCCCGACGTAGCGGATATTCTGCCCACCGTCCGTGCGCGTGGCATCCTCGTTCCGCTCATCGTCCGTCCGAATTGCGCCGAGGGCGCATTCGAGATCGTGGCTGGCGCGCGGCGCTTCACAGCGGCGACCATCGTCGCGGGCGAGAAGGGCGACGCCGAGCCGCTCCCCTGCGCGATCCTCGAAGAAGGCGACGATGCCGCGGCGCTCGAAGCCTCGTTGATCGAGAATGTGGCGCGACGCGATGCCGACGAGGTCACGCAATGGGTCACCTATACGCGGCTGGTCCGCGAGGGCCGGAGCGTTTCTGACATCTCCGACACGTTCGGAATGCCCGAGGCGATGGTGAAGCGCATCCTCGCGCTCGGCAATCTCTTGCCGCGCATCCGCTCGCTTTACGCGAAGGAAAAGATCAGCGCGGGCACGGTGCGGCATCTGACGTTGGCATCCAAATCTCGGCAGCGCGCATGGCTGGCGCTGTTCGACGACGCGGATGCCTATTGCCCGCAGGGTCAGCAGCTCAAGAACTGGCTGTTCGGCGGCGGCGCGATCAGCGCGGCCCATGCCCTGTTCGACGTCGAGGCGAGCGGCCTCGCGATCATCGCGGACCTGTTCGGCGACGAGCGCTATTTCGCGGACAGCGATGCTTTCTGGACCGCGCAGCTTGTCGCCGTCGAGGGACGGCGGGCGTGCTTTCTGGACGCGGGGTGGAGCGAGGTCGTCGTTCTGGCCAAGGGCGACTATTTTCGCGAATGGGAACATCGTCACGCGGCGAAGCGCAAGGGCGGGCGTGTCTATATCGAAGTCCGCGATAGCGGCGAGGTCGACATCCACGAGGGCTATGTCACGGCCAAGGAAGCGGCGCGGCTCGAAAAGAGCGAGAAGATCGAGGCCGCGCCGAAGGCCTCGCGTCCGGAACTGACTTCGCGGATGCAGACCTATGTCGATCTTCATCGCCATGCCGCCGTGCGCGCTGAACTGACCGGCCATCCGGCCACAGCGCTGCGCTTGATGGTCGCCCACGCCATCGCGGGTTCGCCGCTCTGGAATGTGCGGGTCGAGCCGCAGTCGGCCAAGGATGATGATGTGCGCGAAAGCGTCGAGGTCAGCAGGGCCGAGGCTGTGTTCGACGAGAAGCGGCGCGCGGTGCTAGCACTGATCGGTTTCGATGCCGAGGAGCCGACAGTAACCAGTGGTAATTCGATGCCGCTCGCGGAGTTGTTCCAGCGACTGCTCGACTTGCCCGACCGTGCCGTGATGGATGTGATCGCTATCGTCATGGGCGAAACTCTGTGCGCCGGGAGCGCGGTCGTCGAGGCCGTGGGCCTCCAAATCGGTATCGATATGGCGGCATGGTGGAACGCCGACGACGCCTTCTTCGACGGGCTTCGCGACAAGGAGGTGCTGACCGCGCTAGTCGCCGAGGTCGGTGGGGACGCGGTTGCCGCCGCCAATGCCAAAGAGAGGGGCACGACCTTGAAGGCGATCGTTCGCGATCATCTGGACGGGAGCAATGGCCGCACCAAGGTCGAAGGGTGGGTGCCGAAGTGGATGGCCTTTCCGTTCGCCGCCTACACCGAGCGCGGCGGGGTGAGCACGGCCGTAGCTCTCACCGAAGAGACGGCAGAAGTGGACGAGGACGAACCGCAGCGCGAGGCTGCGTAACCAGAATGGACGACGGCAAATTGCCGTCGCCCATTCGTTCGATAAACAGCGTCTCAAAAAAATTGTGCGCCGCGTGCCCTTTCAGGGCGCACGGCGCGATACTCTGTCCGTCGAATAATCATGGCCGGATAGTCGGGCGGCTGATAGGGCGGCGCCAGAAGAGGAGATTGCCCATGGCCGAAGGCACTCAGGATATGTTGCTCACGCTGACCGCCGATATTGTCGCGGCGCATGTATCGAACAACAGCGTTGGCATGGCGGATCTTCCCGACCTAATCGCGCGCGTGCATGGCGCGCTCGCAGGACTTGGCGGCCCGGCCGAGGAACCAGTTGAAGAACAGAAGCCGGCGGTATCGATCCGGTCTTCGGTGAAACCAGATTACATCGTCTGTCTCGAGGACGGAAAGAAGCTCAAGATGCTGCGCCGTCACTTGATGACGCACTATGGTATGACGCCCGACGACTATCGCATCAAATGGAACCTGCCGAAGGATTACCCGATGGTCGCCCCAAACTACGCCGAAACCCGCCGTGCGCTCGCTAAGCAGATCGGCCTTGGCACCAAAGGGCGCGGTGGCGGCCGGAAACCCTCCGCGAAGACCGCGCCTGCGCGGCGCGGACGGTCCAATGCGGAAGCCTGACGGTGATCATTTTCTGATCCCGGTCGTCGTGGCGGAGACTGAACAACTCGACATCCCGCCCCGAAGACCAGGGCGCGATTAAGCCACTGCGGCAACTTCCGGCTTTCCCTCCCGCGCTGGAACGGGCCGACCCAATGCTTCTGCGATCGGGGTGGTTACACGATCGGCCGCCATGCGGGCCGGATCATGCGAGATGTGCGCGTAGATGGCGGTCGATCGGGCATTTGCATGTCCCAGCAGCGACCCGACCATCAGGAGCGCTTCACCCGCCGAAGCGGCGGTGCTGCCTAGCGTATGCCGCAGGACATGCGGAGTCACGCCCGGCAGGTCGGCTTTCTTGATTGCCGCTTGCCATACGGTTTTTGTCCCCTGATAGAAGCCATCGCCGCGCTCCGCCGGAAACACATAGCCCTCGGCCTCTTCGGGTTTCAGGGCCTCGAGAAGCGCGGTGGCTGCCGCGCCAAGTGGGCGAACGCTTCGGCCGGTCTTCGAATCGTCGAAGATCAGCAAACCACGTTCGAGATCGACCTCGGACCATTTCAACTCGGCAATCTCGTTTCGCCGACAGCCGGACAGGGCCCACAAGCGCGCGATATTCACCGCCTTGGCGTTCGCGCCTTCGGCTTCCACCGCGTCGAGCGCCGCGCCTAGTCGCTTCACTTCTTCAATCGAGAGGAAGCGCGTCCGCTTGTTGTCCGTCTTCCGGACGCTTGCGTCTTCGACCGGGTTATGCGTGACACGCGTCTTCCGCTTATGTGTCTTTAGGAACGAGTACACCGCCGACAGATCGCGCACGACCTTGCGCGCGGCGCCCTCGCCTCCGCGCACGATGACGCGCTTGCGCCTGCCTGTTTGGGGATCGATGATCCACTCGTCGCGGGCAGTCTTTCCGGCGCTGACGTCGCGCACGAATGTCGTGATGTCGCCCTCGTCGATCTCGGTGACGCGCCTTTTGCCTAGCAACCGCACGACATGATGACGGAGGCGCGCGAGAGTGTAAGCCTTCGTCATCGGCTTCATTGGCTCGCCCTGCCGAATGCCGCGCTGAATGAAGCATCCCTCTTGCTCATAAAAGTCGATGGCTTGCGCCACTGTCATTTCGGTGCGCTTTGTAATGCGCTCACCTCCTGGGTCTTCCCCGAGACGCACCCGCGCGAGCGCGATCTCGGCCGCTTTTCGCGCATCCGATGCAGAAATCTCTGGAAATCCGCCAATTGTGTACCATCGGGCTACCGCGCTCCTGCCGCCTTCGCCGGTTCTGTACTTCACCACCCAGGTTTTCATACCTGTCGGGGTCACCCGTAATCCGAATCCGGAAATCTCCGAATCCCATAGATTGTAACGGCTCGATCGGGCTTCGGCGACTTCCGCTGCGGTCTTTGAGAGTTTCGTTTTCATGGGCGGGTATGTAGCATATTTTCTCTCTCTGGGCTACCACCGGGCTACCACCGCGAAGATGTTTGCCGATGGTTGCAGGAAGCTAGATCGAAAAAAATTGTCGGATTATTAGGATTTTGGTAGTCAGGGGCAATCAACGGAAAACAAGTAAAAACGTAAATATGCAACCTTGCCAAGGTTGGGGTCGAGGGTTCGAATCCCTTCGCCCGCTCCAGTTTTCCTAACAATTTCAGATACCTACGTCGAGTGGCGGCGTAATATGCGTCGTTACGCGGGCTCGATTTTAGCTTCGCGTAATAAGGACGTAATATGATGGGAGCGAGCTGTCGGGTGCCTCTAGGGCAGGATCGGCGACGTTGTTCGCAGAGGTCCGAACATTCTTCCGCCGATCCGACACGCCCCACATCCTCTAGCCACTCTGCTGCTTGGCCTCTTGCCGAGCGTCGCGAAGAATTTCGATCCCGCCCTTGATCGCGATCAGCGCAGTCGCGAATCCAACCAGAAGATCAGGCCAGTTCGTCCCGAGCCACCAGACGAGCACGCCGGCGATCAGGATGCCGCCGTTCGAGATGAAGTCATTGAAGCTGAAGGTTGTCGCGGCTCTGAGATTCACGTCCGGATCCTGAATGCGCTGCAAGAGCTTCAGGCACGCATAGTTCACCACAGCAGCGACCGCCGACATGATCATCATGGTCGGGCCGATTGGTTCGCTTCCTTCAAAATAGCGGCGTCCGACATCGAACAAAACGCCGACGGCGAAAACCAGCAGCATGACGCCCGATGCCGTGGCAGCACGGGTTTTCCATTTCAGGCCGTGGCTGAGCGCAACGAGGCTCAAGGCATAGACCGCGGCGTCGGACAGATTGTCGAGTCCGTTTGCTATGAGCGCGCTCGAATCCCCGAGCGCGCCGGTTACAAGGAAGGCGATCGCGATCGCCGCGTTCAGGACGAGAACGATCTGGAGCGTTCGCTTTTCGCGTTCGCTCCCGGATGCTTTTTCATTCATTGCAAGCTCCTCAATCCTCACCATCGCTAAAAGGAGGCGGAACCCGCTTGGGTTCCGCCCCAGTCAGCACTCCCGGATGCCGCCGACAGGGGGGAATGGCGGTCATCCAGGAGGGCTTCAGCTTGCCGGGCTGGGCACGCCGCTTGGGCGCGCCAATTCTTCCTCTTCGGCCTTCGCGGTCCGTCGATGGACCAGGAGGTACAGGGCCGGCAGCACGAGCAAAGTCAGGATCGTCGACGAGATGATCCCGCCGATGACGACGGTCGCCAGCGGCCGCTGTACCTCGGATCCAGCCCCGACATTGAGCGCCATCGGTACGAACCCGAGCGATGCCACCAGCGCGGTCATCATCACCGGTCTGAGGCGGGTCAGAGCGCCTTCGCGGATCGCCTCGACGAGGCCTTTTCCGCGTTCGCGCAGATCCTTGATGAAGGAGAGCATGACCACGCCGTTGAGCACCGCGACCCCGGACAGGGCGATGAAGCCAACGCCCGCGGAGATCGATAGCGGGATATCGCGAAGCGCGAGCGCCGCGACCCCTCCCGTCAGCGCCAGAGGCACGCCCGAGAAGACGATCGCCGCATCGCGAACCGACCCGAACAGCATGAACAGCAGTCCGAAGATCAGCAGCAGCACGAGCGGCACCACGATCTGGAGGCGCTCGGTCGCGGACTGAAGCTGTTCGAACGTGCCGCCATATTCGATGTAGTAGCCATCGGGCAGCACGACCTCAGCTTCGACCTTTTGCGTGAGCTCGTCGATGAACGATCCCAGATCGCGCCCACGGACATTCGCCGTGATCACCGCACGGCGCTTGCCATTTTCGCGGCTGATCTGGTTCGGCCCCGCCGCGAGCGATATCTCCGCCAACTCCGAAAGCGGCACGAAGCCGCCGGCCGGAAGTGCAACGGGGAGATTGCCGAGCGACGCGAGATCGGTGCGAATGGCCTCGGGAAGCCGGACGATGACGTCGAAGCGGCGGTCACCCTCGAAAAGCTCGCCGGCCTGACGGCCGCCGGTGGCGGTCGAAACCGCGTCCTGGACCGTCTCCATACTCACGCCATAACGCGCAAGCTTGTCTCGGTCGGGCGTGACCGAGAGCATCGGCAGCCCGGTGACCTGTTCGAGCTTCACGTCCTGCGCGCCCGCAATCCCGCCGGCGACTTCCTCGATCGCCTGCCCCGATTCGAGCAATTGGTCGAGATCGTCGCCGAACAGCTTGATCGCAACGTCGGCGCGAACGCCGGCGATCAGCTCGTTCATGCGCATCTTCACCGGCTGGGTGAACTCATAATTGTTCCCCGGCACCTCGTTCACTGCCTTGTTGAGTTCGGCAACGAGCTGGTCGCGCGTCTTTCTAGGATTGGGCCATTCCTTCCGGTCCTTGAGCATGATGAAATTATCGGCGACCGACGGCGGCATCGGATCGGTCGCGACCTCGGGCGTGCCGATCTTTGCGAACACCCGCTCGACTTCGGGGAACTGCCTGATCCTCTTCTCCAGCGCTTCCTGCATCGTGATCGATTGTGTCAGGCTCGTCCCCGGTATCCGCATCGCGTGCATCGCGATGTCGCCTTCGTCGAGGTCCGGGATGAACTCGGACCCGAGACTGGTCGCCGCCACGCCGCTCAGCGCGACGAGCAGCAGCGCGCCCGAAAGCGCCGCCTTCGGCCAATTGAGGACGCGGTCGAGCATCGGGCGATAGCCCTTGCCGAGACCGCGCATCAGCCAATTTTCTTTTTCCTCGACCTTGCCGGTCACGAACAGCGCCACCGCGGCCGGAACCAGCGTGAGCGACAGCAGCAGAGCGGCAGTAAGCGCGAGGACGACGGTGATCGCCATCGGATGGAAGGTTTTGCCCTCGACGCCCTCGAGCGCGAAGATCGGCAAATAGACGGCGGTGATGATGATGATGCCGAAGATGCTCGGCTTGATCACCTCTGCACTCGCCGAGGCGACGAGACCGAAGCGTTCGTCGCGATCGAGCAGGCGCCCGAGCCTGTGCTGAGCCTCGCCGAGCCGGCGGAGGCAGTTCTCGACGATGATGACGGCCCCGTCGACGATGAGGCCGAAATCGAGCGCGCCAAGGCTCATGAGGTTTGCCGATGTTCGCGTCTGGAGCATGCCCGTCAGGGTCATCAGCATCGCGACCGGAATGACCGCCGCCGTGATCAGCGCCGCCCGGAAATTGCCGAGCAGGAGGAACAGGATCACGATGACGAGCAACGCGCCCTCGGCGAGGTTCTTCTGCACCGTCGAGATCGTCCGTTCGACGAGCGCGGTGCGATCGTAGAGCGGCTTGGCAACGACGCCCTTCGGCAACGCACGCGAGGCTTCGACGAGACGTTCGGCCGAGGCCTGCGCCACCACGCGCGGATTCTCGCCGATCAGCATCGAGACCGTGGCGAGGACGACTTCCTTGCCATTCTCGGTCGCGGCGCCCGTGCGGAGCCCCGAACCGATCGCGACATCGGCGACGTCGGCGATCCGGATTGGAACCCCGCCGCGGGTGGTGACGATGATCTGCGACAGGTCACGCTCATTATTGGCCTGACCCGGCACGCGGATCAGAATCTGTTCGCCGCTGCGCTCGACATAACCGGCGCCGCGGTTGGCATTATTGACCTCGAGTGCGGTGACGACATCGTTGAGCGAGAGATTGAGCGAGGCGAGCGAGGCCGGATTGGGGGTCACATGATATTGGCGGGCATAGCCGCCGATCGTGTTGATCTCGGCGACCCCCGGGATCGTGCGCATCTGCGGCCGGATGACCCAGTCGGACATAGTCCTCAGGTCTTCCGCCGTATAAGGCGTGCCGTCGGGTTTTCGCGCGCCCGGCTCAGCCTCGATCGAGAACATGAAGATCTCGCCGAGGCCCGTCGAGATCGGGCCCATTTCGGGCTCCATCCCGGGCGGAAGCTGGCCGCGCGCGGCCTGGAGCCGCTCGTTGACCTGCTGGCGCGCAAAATAGATGTCGGTCCCGTCCTCGAAGACAACGGTGACCTGGCTGAGGCCGTAGCGCGAGATCGATCTGGTATAGTTGAGGTTCGGTATGCCCGCGATCGCGGTCTCGATCGGATAGGTGATGCGCTGCTCGGATTCGAGCGGCGAATAGCCTTCCGCCTTGGTGTTTATCTGGACCTGGACGTTGGTGATGTCGGGAACGGCGTCGATGGGCAATTTGGTCGCGCTCCACGCGCCGATCGCGCAGAGGAGCGCGACGACCGCGAGGACGAGCCATCGTTGCCGGATCGAAAAGCCTATGGTTCTGGCTAGCATGTTATCCTGCTCCCCGATCAATGGTCGTGGCCCGCGCCGGACTTTTCGATGTCGGCGCGAACGAGGAAACTGCCCTTGGTGACATAGGCGGTGCCGGGCTTGATGCCCGACAGGACCTCGGTCCATTCGGGCGACGAACGGCCGAGCTTCAGCATCCGGACCTCATAGTCCTGCCCGAAATTGGCATAGACCACCTTGAAGTCGCGGAAGGGCTGGATCGCCTCGGTTCGCACGGCGAGCGGCACTGTGACGGGGTTGACCATCACCCGGCCGCGCAAGGCCATGCCGGGGCGGAGCGTTCCCGAGCGGTTCGGGATCGTCGCGCGGATAAGTGCGGTTCCCGCCTCGGCGTTGCCGTCGGGCAGGAACTGCCCGAGCGGCGCGGTCGCGATTTCGGCGCCGTCCTGCGTCTCCACGGTCACCCGCATACCCGGACGAATAATCGCGAGGTCGCGGGGGAAGATGTTGAAGACGACCGTGGTCTGCGCCGGGTCGGTAACGACATAGAGCGCGCGCCCGTCGGTAACATCGCCGGGATTGGCGTTGCGCTCGGCAATCACGCCCCCGACCGTTGCATATACCGGATAGACCTGGAGGCTCTCACTCGACTCGATACGTGCGAGCAGCTCCCCGCGGCGGACGCTGTCCCCAACCGCCTTGGTCACCGAGACGACACGGCCGGGGAACTGGCCGCGAATTTCGGAGCGGGCGGTCGGAGACAATTGGACGGTGCCGTAGAGCTCGCGCATCTCGCCGACCGTCGCCGGCCCGACGACCGCGGTTTCAATGCCGCCCGCCTTCGCTGCATCGGCCGCGATCCGGGTCCGGCCTTCGGGATTGGCATATTTCCAGACATGGCGTTTGCCGCCCACGACCGCGACGACCTCGACATCGAAGCTATGCGGCTCGGTGACGACACCCTGACCCGCGAGAAACTTGCCTTGCGGACGGAAGGTGAAGCGATCGACATCGCCGCCTAGCCGGGTGAGCGTGATCGCGAGCTGGACGTCCTTGGGGTCGACCGGCTTGCCGTCGCGTGTCGCGAAGACGCGGAATTGCGGCTCGGTGCCATTTTCGAAGATCGTGACCTCGACTGCGAAGTCCCCATTCTTGAGCAATTTGCCGCCGTTCGGGCCTTCGGCGTCTTCCTCGCCTTCGCCCTCGGCGTGGCTTTCGCCTTCTTCATGTTTGTCTTCGCCCTCGGCTCCGCCGCCGCAGGCAGCGAGAGGCACCGCAAGGAACAACGCCGCAGCCGCGGCGGGAAATGGAAATTTCTTCATGGAATATTCTCCGCAAGGGGAGCCGCATCGAAGCGGCCGGTCAGGCGATCGATCTCCGCGAGCAAATCGCGGTAACTCGTCATGGCATCGGCCCACTGACCCTGGATTTGGATGATGACGTCGGCTGCGTCCTGTACGTCGGCGAACAGGAAACCGCCGCGGGCATAGCCTTCGCGCACCTGCGCAAGTGTCTTCACCGCCTTGGGATAGACGGTGTTCATGATGCCTTCGGCGCGCACCCGGGCTGCATCGGCATCCGCCCGAAGCGAGGCGAGACGCCGCAAGCGCTCGAGACGGTTGGCCTCGGACTGATATTCGAGCTGCCGTCGCTCCGCTTGTGCCCGCGCGATATTGCCCTGATTGCGGTCGAACCTTCCGAGCGGGATCGAGATACCGCCGAGAACGGCGACATCATTGGTCTCTCGAAGGAAGCGGGTCCCCCCCGATACCGTATAATCCTGATGCGCACGGCTCTGCTCGACGACGACTTGTGCCCGGGCGCGATCGACTGCGGCATCGAAGACTGCGGCGTCGGCTTCGGCCAGCGGCGGGTCACGCGGATCGGGCTTCTCGATCCCTTCCGCGATAACGAGGCTGTCGGGAGCGCCGCCCCAGAAGGACGTGAGCAGAGCGCGTGCCGATTGGCGTTTCGCCTGGACTTCCTTCAGGGCCAGCTCGGCTTCGAGAATGCGGGCATCCGCCCTTGTTTCGACAAACAGCGGGTCCTTGTAGCCGCGCACCCGCCGGATGGCCTCGGCGCGTATCTCCTTTTCGAGTTTGACGCGGTCTTCGGCGATCCAGACCATCTGTTCGGCGATCTGGACGTTGATGTAGGCGCGCTGGACCTGTTGGGCGATATCGAGCCGGACAATCCGCCATTGCGCTTCGGCCAGCACGACGCCGCGCTCGGCAAGCGCCATGCGCGCCTCACGCTTGCCGCCGCGTTCGAGCGGCTGCGAATAGGTGACGGTCAACTCGGACTGCCGGAACAGGCCATAGCCGCCTGTCCCGACGCCATTGTCCATATCGACCGAAACGGTCGGATTGGGACGGACACGGGCTTGCAGCTGATCGCCGCGCGCAGCGTCGACCCCCGCTTCGCCCGCTCTAAGCTCGGGCGATACGGCGATGGCCCGCTCGACCGCCTGGTCGAGCGTTAGCGGCTGGGCCCAAACGGACCCCGCCAGCAGCGCAGCCCCGGCCAACAGGGCGGCGCGCATATGGATATGCATAAATTCTCACTCCTGAACGAGACGACTGAGCGCAGGCCGGAAAGGGCCGCGCGGCAGGCGTGGTTCAGGCGAGGGGAGGGTTCAGGGGGGGAGCAAGAGCGCGCGAAGCGAGGCGCGTCGCGGGCAGCACAAAGAGGAGGCCGCCGGAAAAACAGGACAGATCGTCATGGCCTGCGAGGGCCTGGTCGGATGCGACCGGGCAATTATGGTGACTGCCGTGGATGTCGGCATCCTGCTGACCGTTGGACGAATCCTTGCCCGAGGCATGACCCGATTCCGCATGGTGAGCGAGATGCGAATCGGTGGCATGGTGCGTCATGCCCGCCGCCGCCGGCGCAGCATTGTGGAGCCCGCTCAGAAGCAGGATAATCACAAGCAGAAGGCGGAAGGGAGCGCCGGACATCGGTGCGCCCCTAACAGCGAATGGATTGTTCCGAAAGTCCAAATCGGGCGCAACCGGTGCTGCGAGCCCATCGCATGCATGATGCACGCGGCAATGGACGTCGGCTTCGCGCTTGCGTCCAGCCCGGGCGCGGAGGACGAGACCCCGAACCCGATTGGCGTCCATTCTGCCTGCCATCTCCTCGAACCGATTTGGCAATCTATATTAGATATAGGATCGGAGGCCCATGTCGCAGGCCGGTACGCAGCGCGGTCCGTTCCAATCTCACGCGATGGACCAGAGTCTTGTGGAACCTATTGGTCTGCAATAGTCTCGGGCCCATGCTATGGTTTCATAGGAATATGAAGCATTCTCCCAAAAATATTCTAACTGTTACGAGGATATTCGATGAGTGCTTTGATTTGTCTCGGGTTCTAATAAGTATCAAAATATTCAATACATGAATTTTGGCTTGATAATGTGATAACATTACAGATAGCGTTGGGCGGCCAGCAAGGTGTCCCGAAGTAGATTGAAAATCTTCTACTTTTCATCCTGCCGTTTCGATGCTAGGGGCCTGTTCCAATGCGACGGGTGATCCTCTTCCTGCTGACCATTCTCCTTGCATCCGGAACGGTTGCTGGGTCGCTCGCGCATGCGAGTGAGGAACGAGCCGAGACGAGCTTCCTGGTCGCTGCGATCGAAGCCGGCTGTGTCGCCGCGCCGGCAACCGAAAGCGCCGAAACCGACAAGAAGAAGTCGTCTTCTGGCGAACAGCAGCCGTTCCCGGCTGCCCCTCACGGCTGCCATGGGCATCACTCGGGGGTACCGGCGGAGACGCTGACCGCATCGACCGAAGTGCCTTGCAGCCAGTCGCACGCGCTCGTGCCCGCGGCCACGTTGCCGCCCGTCGCCTACATCGGGACATTCCGCCCTCCAATCGCCTGACGCTCTAGGTTTGCGCGCGCCCTCTGCGCGCGCCTCTCCCTGGAAACGTCAGGAGTCTCCTTTTCATGAAATCCATAGTTGTCGCCGCGACTTTCGCGGCGCTCGTTGCAGGCGCAAATGCCGCGCCCGTTGCTGCCCAATCGGCAGGAACGGAGCTCGTGGGTCCGCCTTCTTCATCCGACGAGGCGGTCCGCACCGGCCCGCTTCCCGCCCGATTGTCCCTCGCCCAGGCGATGGAAGAAGCCGACGCGCGGTCGCCGCGCGTGGTTGCCGCCCAGGCTGAAGTGGAGGCCGCGCGCGGCCGCCAGCGCCAAGCGGGCTATCGCTACAACCCAACGCTGAACGTCGACGTCGAGAATTTTGCCGGAACGGGTCCTTATTCGGGGCTCAATGGCCTCGAAACGACCGTGTCGGTCAACCAGCGGCTCGACATAGGCGGGCGCCGCCGCGCCCGCATGACGCTCGCCGACGCAGAGTTTCTGGCCGCGCAATATCGACTGGAAATTGCCCGCGCGGACCTCGCGTTCGACGTGCGCAATCAGTTCGCGACGGCGACCGCGGCCCGCGACAATCTGGCGCTTGCGCGCGAGAATGAAGCCCGAGCCCGCGAACTTGTCCGCGTCGCGCAGGCGATGGTCGACACGGGAAACGAGCCGCCGCTGCGGGCCTTCCGCGCCAATGCGGCCCTTGTGCAGGCGACCGCTGAATTGCGCACCGCCGAGGCCGAAGAGCGGACCGCACGCCGCTCGCTCGCGGCTCTCCTCGGCAGCTCGGTCCCGCCGGCCGAACTGGTCGATGGCGATTTGTGGGTGACACCGGCGACGGTGGACTCGCTCGCAACGCTCGACGTCCGTCTTGCCGAAACCGAGAAGCTCATTGCCGAGGCGCGGCTCCAGGGGCAGCGGGCCGACGGCCGGCTCGACCCATCGGTCGGGTTCGGAGTGCGCCAGCTTCGCGAGACCGGCGATCGCGCGCTCGTCGCCAACGTCTCGGTACCGCTACCGGTCTTCGATCGCAATCGCGGCAACATCTCGGCTGCCAAGTCCGATGTCGCCGCCGCGATCGCCCGGCGCGAAAATGCCGTGGTCAACGCCCAGGCGGAAATCGCGAATGCGCAAGCCGAACTCGAGGCGGCCGAAGCGCGTCTCGCGGCGCTCGAAGGCAGCGGCATCGAGCAGGCGCGCGAAGGGGTCCGGCTTGCCGAGCTCAGCTACCGCGCCGGCAAGTCCTCGCTCGTCGAATATATCGACGCACAGCAGGCCTATGCGGCAACGCAGGCCGAACTGATCGCCGCGAGGCAAGCCCGGGCCGCGGCCCGTGCGATCCTTTCGCGCCAGGCGGCCGCCGATGGCGATGCGGACCATCAGCCATGAGCGCGCCGATCCTTCCAGCGGACGGAGGCGCCTTCGCCGCCGTCCTTTCAAGTCAACAGGGGTGCGCTGCCGGTCGGCGCGCGAACCGCATCATCAGCGGAGATAGAATATGATCACCAAGGACAAGCGCCTTCTCGGCACTGTCGCGGGCGCCATCGCCCTCGCCGCCGTCACCGGCTTCGGCGTCGCCCGCTGCACCGCTGATCCGGCCCCCGCGCCGGCTGCCGAAGGCGAAGCCGCAACTGAAAGCGAAGCGCTTCCAAGCAGCCTCGCTATCACACCCGAAGCGATCAAGGCCGCCGAAATCGGCGTCGAGGCAATCGGCGCCGGCGGTCTCGGCTCCGAAATCATCTCGCAGGCCACGGTCACTGCCGCGCCGAGCGGCGAGGCGATCGTCACCGCCCGCGCAGGTGGTGCGGTGACCCGCCTCTTCAAACGGCTCGGCGATCCGGTCCGCGCCGGCGAAACGATCGCGATCGTGCAAAGCCGCGACGCAGCGCAGATTGCGGCGGAACGGATTGCGGCCGATGCGCGCTCGACGCTCGCGCAGAAGAATCTCCACCGCGAGAAGACGCTGTTCGACCAGAAGGTGTCGGCACGCGTCGATTACGAGCAGGCGCAGGCCGAAGCCGCGGCTGCCGCGGCCGAAGCGCAACGTGCCCGCGCCGCAGCGAACGCGGCGCAGGTCACCCGCGATGGAAGCAGTGTGATCGTCGCGAGCCCGATCTCGGGACGGATCACGGCCGAGAGCGCGAGCCTCGGTGCCTTCGTGCAGCCCGAAACCGAATTGTTCCGGGTTGCCGATCCGAGCAAGGTGCAGATCGAGGCTGCGGTCGGTCCGGCCGACGCGCAGCGGCTGTCCCCGGGGGACCGCGCGATCATAGAACTGCCCGACGGACAGACGATCGACGCGCGTGTCCGCGCGGTGACGCCCGGCCTTTCGGGCGAAACCCGCTCGGCAACCGCCGTCCTCGATGTTCCCGGCGCGCTGCAGCCCGGCCTCGCGGTCCGGGTACGCCTGCTTCCCACCCGCGGCGCCGCGACCGGTGGTCCCGCAACGATCGTGATCGCCGACGAGGCGCTCCAGACGCTCGAGGGCCGCGACGTGGTGTTCGTGCGCACGAAGACCGGCTTCCGCGCGCAGCAGGTGACCGTCGGTCAGCGTAGCGCGGGCCGTGTCGAAATCCTCTCGGGGCTGAAGCCTGGCCAGATTGTCGCGACCAAGAACGCATTCCTGCTCAAGGCCGAACTCGGCAAGGGCGCGGGCGAGGAGGAATAGACCGTGATCGCGAAACTGATGGCGCTATCCGTCCGCGCGCGCTGGGCGGTGCTTTTCCTCTTCCTCGTGATCGCGGGCCTCGGCGTCTGGCAGCTCACCAAGCTGCCGATCGACGCCGTTCCCGACATCACCAACAAACAGGTGCAAATCAACACGATCGACCCGCGCCTTTCGCCGGTCGAAATCGAGAAACTCGTAACCTATCCGATCGAAATCTCGCTGGCCGGCATTCCGGGGCTCGAGACGACACGGTCGATCTCGCGCAACGGCTTCAGCCAGGTGACGGCCATCTTCTCCGATGAAACCGACCTCTATTTCGCCCGCCAGCAGGTGGGCGAACGGCTTCTCCAGGCGGGCGAAAATCTACCCGATGGAGCGCAGCCGCAGATCGGTCCCGTAACGACGGGTCTCGGCGAGGTCGTGATGTATACCGTCGGCTATAAGAATCCCGACGGGAAGGGGGCCAAGAAGGTCGCGGGTCAACCGGGCTGGCAACCGGACGGCAGCTATCTGACCCCCGAGGGCGATGTCCTCACCGACGAGATCGCCAAGTCGGGCTATCTTCGCACAGTCCAGGACTGGATCGTCAGCCCCCAGCTGAAGTCGGTCGGCGGCGTTGCCGGCGTCGACTCGATCGGTGGCTATGCCAAGACCTTCGTGGTCGAGCCCGATCCGACCCGCCTCACCAGCTATGGCATTTCCTACAGCGAACTCGGCGAAGCGCTCGAACGCGCCAACCTCGCGGTCGGCGCCAACTATTACAACCGCGGCGGCGAGGCCTATCTCGTCCGCGTCGATGCGCGCGTTCGCTCGGTCGACGAGATCCGCAATGCCGTCGTCGCAACGCGCGGCGGGGTTCCTGTCACCGTCGGGCAGCTTGCCAATGTGAAGATTGGCGGCGACCTTCGAACGGGTGCGGGCAGCATGAACGGCAAGGAGGCGGTGATCGGCACCGTGCTCATGCTGATCGGCCAGAACAGCCGCACCGTCGCGGAGGATGTCTCGGCGAAGATCGCGCAGGTGTCGAAAACCTTGCCGCCTGGCGTCGAAGTGAAGGTGGTGCTCGACCGCGCCAAGCTCGTGAACGCGACCGTCGGCACGGTTGAAAAGAACCTGACCGAAGGCGCGCTGCTCGTCGCGGCCGCGCTCTTTTTCCTGCTCGGCAACTGGCGCGCCGCGATCATCGCGGTGCTTGTCATCCCCTTCTCCTTCCTGATGATGGCGATGGGCATGAACGCGTTCCGCGTTCCCGGTAACCTGATGAGCCTTGGCGCGCTCGACTTCGGTCTGATCGTCGACGGGGCGGTGATCATCATCGAAAACTGTCTGGCGAGACTGGCGCACAGACAGGAGCATGAAGGGAGATTGCTCAATCTTCGCGAACGTCTCGAGGAGACGATGCGCGCCAGCCAGGAGATGATCAAACCGACCGTCTTCGGCCAGGCTATCATCCTGCTCGCCTTCGCGCCGCTGCTGATGTTCACAGGCGTCGAGGGCAAGACCTTCTCGCCGATGGCCATCACCATCATGCTCGCGCTCGTCGCCGCTTTCATCCTTGCCATCACGCTGGTCCCGGCGCTCGTCGCGCTGATGATCCGCGGCAAGGTGGCCGAGAAGGAAGTCTGGGCCATCCGCAAGTCGAAGGAACGTTATCTACCCTTGCTCGACAAGGCGATCGCGAAACCCTGGACCTTCATCGCGGGCGGCTTCGTCTTCTTCCTTCTCGCGATCCCGGCGTTTGGGCTTCTGGGTTCGGAATTCATTCCGCAGCTCGACGAGAAGAATATGGCACTCGCCTCGACGCGCGTGCCTTCGGTGAGCCTCGAACAGTCGCTGGCCATGCAACGTAATGTCGAGACGGCGATCTCAAGCCTGCCCGAAGTCGAACTGATGTTCTCGAAGACGGGTACCGCTGAGGTGGCGACCGACCCGATGCCGCCAAACATCTCGGACGGCTTCGTGATCCTGAAGCCGCAGGACCAGTGGCCGGCGGGTGTCGACAGCAAGGCCGATGTTGTCGAGCGGATCGAGAAGGCCGCTGGCGGCCAGCTCGGCCAGCTTTACGAGGTCAGCCAGCCGATCCAGCTTCGTTTCAACGAACTGATCGCGGGTGTCCGCGGCGACGTCGCCATCAAGCTCTACGGGGACGACCTCGACAAGATGTCGCTCGCTGCAAACGAGATGGTGAAGGTACTTCAGGGCATTCCGGGTGCGGGCAGCGTCAAGGCCGACCAGGTCGGCGGCGCTCCGACGCTGGACGTGAAGCTCGATCGCAATGCGATCGCGCGTTACGGCCTCTCGGTCCAGGAAGTCGCCGACACCGTGTCCGCGGCGCTTGGCGGGCGTGAATCGGGTCTCCTTTACGAAGGCGATCGCCGGTTCGACATCACCGTGCGTGTTCCCGACGCAACCCGCGTCAATCTCGACGACATTCGCGCGCTTCCCGTCCTCCTTCCCTCGGAAGGCGGGAACCGCGGACAGATACCGCTCGCGCAAGTGGCGCAGATCCGGCTGACCGAAGGGCTCAACCAGATCAGCCGCGAGAATGGCAAGCGGCGCGTCGTCGTACAGGTGAACCTCGAAGGCCGCGATGCGGGCTCCTTCGTGGCCGAGGCGCAAGCGAAGATTGCCAATGTAAAGCTTCCGGCGGGCTATTATCTCGAATGGGGCGGGCAGTTCGAAAGCCTGCAGGCCGCCTCGAAGCGGCTCTCCATCGTGGTGCCGCTCTGCTTCGCGGGTATCTTCATCCTGCTGTACATGGCGCTTGGCACCTTCGGCCGAGCAACTGCCGTGTTCCTTGCGGTCCCGCTGGGGCTTGCAGGCGGGGTGTTCACGCTCGCGCTCACCGGGATCAACTTCTCGGTGTCGGCGGCGGTAGGCTTCATCTGTCTCGCCGGCGTCGCGGTGCTCAACGGTCTCGTCGTCATGACGGCGATCCGCGAGCGGCTCGAGAATGACGTGCCGCTCACCGAGGCGATCCGCGAGGGCATGACCGAGAAGATGCGTGCGGTGATCATGACCGGCTTCGTGCCCGCGATCGGCTTCGTGCCGATGGCGATCGCGACGGGGACGGGCGCCGAGGTGCAGAAGCCACTCGCGACGACCGTCATCGGCGGCCTCATCGCAGCGACCATCCTGACGCTTCTCGTGCTCCCGGCCATCGCGAAGGTCGTTCTTGGCGCGAATTGGCAGCCCGGTTTCCTGAAACGCAAAACCGAGCCGGCCGAAGCGCCGGTCACTGAATAGGAGAGGACCATGCAAAAAGCATCCAAGCTCTTGCGCGTTTATACCGACGAGTCGGCCTTCTTCGGTGACCAACGCGTCTTCGAGTTCATTTCGGAACTCGCCCGCCAGCAAAAGCTGGCGGGCGTCACGGTCCTCGAAGCCGTCCTCGGCTTCGGCCGCTCGGCACATCTCCACCGCAAGCATGCGCTGGAGAATGACCGGGCGGTCGTGATCGAGATCATCGACGAGGAGCAGCGGCTCCGCGACTTTGCGGCGCAGCTGTCCGAAATACCGGACATCGGGCTCATCACGCTCGAAGCGGTCGACATCCTCGGCGGGAAATCCGCCGTGGAGCCTCCCGATGTCCAGAGCTGACCGGCAAATTGCCGGTTTCCACCGCGGCGCAGGTCCCCGGCCTGCGTCGCGGACCAGCTTGCCGGAGCGAGGAAGCTGCCGATGTTCTCGGTAGGAACCTCGCTCCGCCTGCCGGTCCCGATCGGCCGCGTCTGGCGGTTGCTCGTCGACATCGAGCGCTATGCCGACTGGCATCCGACATTGCGCTTATCGGAGCATCCGGGAGATGAGGAGCGCATCGACTATGTCTATTCCCCGCGTGGGCCGCGCGGGCCGGAGCTGTCCGCCGAAGGGCGGATCACCGGTCTCGACTGGCTCAAGGGCTTTTCGTGGCGAACGGGCATGCGCGGCCTGCTCGTGATCGAGGAGAGCTATCGGCTCGAGAAGCTAGGGCAAGGCGTCGAGGTGACGCACCGCCTTGCCTGCCGCGGTGTATTTTCATGGCTCGGCTATCCTCTTTTACGCCGCGCCTGCTCGGTGTTCCTGCGCCGCTCTAATGCAGCGCTCGAAGCGCATTTCCGCCGCACGACAGTTCAGTCCCGCTACGCGCGGCCGAGCGGACGTCGCGCATGATTGTAAATTCGAAACCTGGCCGTCGGAGGCCCCTCTCATTCGCCCCCCTCACCACGGGCAGGGATCTCCGGCGGTCGGGGAGGTGCGGGAGTGGGTCGCAACCCGCCAAGGCTCCCGCACCTCATCCTTCCGTGCATTTAAACATGCGTCCGGATGACAGTGCCGATCGCCAACAGAAAAGGATGGCATCATGAGTGACCAGTTGCGGCTCGATATTCCGCTTCTCCTCCCCGAAGTCGCCGATACCGCCGACCGCTGTGTCGCGCGCCTGATGGGCGAACTCGAAGGACGCGAAGGCGTCGACAAGGTCCATGTGGTCCGATCAAGTGATGGTTCGCCGCCGCAGCTCTGCATCCATTACCGTCCGGATATTCTCCCGCTCGAACGCGTGCGGCAGCTCGCGCGCAGCGCCGGTGCCGAGCTCACTGACCAATATCAGCATCTCTTCTGGGACGACCTCGAAGGCGTCGGCCACGCCCGGCGCGCGCGGACGATCGGACTGAAGCTTCGCGAAATGCCGGGCGTGATCGAGGCCGAAGTCGGCGCCGCCGGCACGCTGCGCGCCGAGTTTCAGCGCTCGGAGACCTCCATCGAAACGATCAGAAAGACACTCTCGGATATGGGCGTCACACAAAAATCGGCTGCCGTCGCCGCGGCTACTCCGGCACAAGCCCCCCACCAACATGGAGATGATGGCCATGACCATGGACCGGATCACGCGCATGGGCCTGATCACAAACATGGCCACACGGGCGAGGACAGCCACGACCATGGCCATGATCATGGCGGCATTTTCGGCGAGCGGACCGAGCTGATCTTCGCGTTGCTGTGCGGTCTCGTCCTCGGCATCGGCTTTGCCATCGAGAAGCTGGCTGCGGCGCCGGAGTGGGTACCGCTCGCATTCTACATTGCCGCTTATGGTTTCGGCGGCTGGTTTACGGTCCGCGAGGCGATCGAGAATCTGAAGCTCAAGCGCTTCGAGATCGACACGCTGATGCTCGTCGCCGCGGCCGGCGCCGCAGCGCTCGGTGCGTGGGCCGAAGGCGCGCTGCTCCTCTTCCTCTTCAGCCTTGGTCATGCGCTCGAACATTATGCCATGGGCCGGGCCAAGCGCGCGATCGAGGCGCTCGCCGAGCTGGCGCCGCAGACCGCGATCGTGAAGGGGGCCGACGGCAGCACCCGCGAAGTGTCGGTCGAGCTTCTGCAGATCGGCGACACCGTGGTGGTCAAACCCAACGAGCGGCTGCCCGCCGACGGCTTCGTCATCGTCGGACGCTCGGCGGTCAATCAGGCTCCGGTGACGGGCGAGAGCGTTCCGGTCGACAAGGAGCCGGTGCCCGATCGCGCCGCTGCCGCAGCGAAGCCCGATGTGCTCGAGGCGAAATATCGCGTCTTCGCGGGCACGATCAACGGTCATGGCGCGATCGAGATCGCGGTAACCCGTCTTGCGGCCGATACGACGCTCGCCAAGGTCGTAAAGATGGTGAGCGAGGCGGAAACGCAGAAATCGCCGACCCAGCGCTTCACCGACAAGTTCGAGCGCATCTTCGTGCCGAGCGTGCTCGCGCTCGTGTTCGTCCTGCTCTTCGCCTGGGTCGTCGTCGACGAGCCTTTCCGCGACAGCTTCTATCGCGCGATGGCGGTCCTCGTCGCGGCAAGCCCGTGCGCGCTCGCCATTGCGACGCCGAGCGCCGTCCTGTCCGGCGTAGCGCGTGCCGCGCGCGGCGGCGTGCTGGTCAAAGGCGGCGGCCCACTCGAAAATCTCGGCTCGCTGACTGCGCTGGCGTTCGACAAGACGGGCACGCTCACCGAGGGCAAGCCGCGGATCACCGATGTCCTGCCGGCCAGCGGCGTGCCGAAGGAGGAACTGCTGCGCATCGCGGTGGCGGTCGAGCGGCTGAGCGATCATCCGCTTGCCGCTGCCATCGCGCGCGATGGCGAGGCCATGCTGACCTCGGCGCGCGTACCGGTAGCGGACAACCTCAACAGCCTGACGGGTCGCGGCGTCACGGCGAAGGTCGAGGGCGAGACCGTCCTGATCGGCAAGGCCGAAATGTTCGGTGCCGACGGCATCGCGCCGATCGGCGGCGAAGTGGCGGCTGCGATCGCCGGCCTCCGCGAGCAGGGCCGCACGACAATGGTGGTCCGTATGGGCGACCGCGACCTTGGCGCGATCGGTCTGATGGACACGCCGCGCGAAGCGGCGCGCACCGCGATCGCCAAACTGCGCGAACTCGGCATCGGCCGGATGATCATGATTTCGGGCGATCACCAGAAGGTCGCGGAATCCATTGCCGCCGAGGTCGGGATCGACGAGGCCTGGGGCGACCTGATGCCCGATCAGAAGGTCGACGCCATTCGCGATCTCAAGGCGCAGCAGCCGGTCGCCATGGTCGGTGACGGCGTGAACGATGCGCCCGCGATGGCGAGCGCCACCGTCGGGATCGCGATGGGCGCCGCGGGGTCCGATGTCGCCCTCGAAACCGCCGACGTCGCGCTGATGGCCGATGACCTCGCTCATCTGCCGTTCGCGATCGGGCTCAGCCGTCAGACGCGCCGCATCATCCGCCAGAATTTGGTGGTCAGCCTCGGCGTCGTCGTGATCCTCGTGCCGGCGACGATCTTCGGGCTCGGAATCGGTGCGGCGGTCGCGGCGCACGAAGGCTCGACCCTCGTCGTCGTCGCCAACGCGCTTCGCCTGCTCGCCTATCGCGATCGCAGCATGGGCTGAGGGCGCACAGTCGCGGCGGGATCGAACCGGAAGGGGGAGAGAGGATGAACTTCAAGAATATCTCGGCCTGGTCCATCCGGAACCCGATCCCGCCGCTCGTCATGTTCTTCGGTCTGACGGTGGCGGGCATCGTCTCCTTCCTCATGATGGGGGTCCAGAGCGATCCCGACATCGATTTTCCGGGCGCCATCGTCATCATCGCCCGGCCGGGCGCCGCGCCGACCGAGCTCGAAACGCAGGTCACGCAGCGCGTCGAGGCGGCGGTGCGGACGATCGAGGGGATCGACGAGCTCAATTCGACGGTTACCGAAGGCCAGTCGCAGACCTTCGTCCAGTTCGCGATCGGCACGCCGATCGACCGGGCGGTGACCGACATCCGCGACAAGATCACGCAGATTCGCAGCAACCTGCCGAACGGAATCCTTGAACCGCAGGTTATCCGCCTGTCGACCTCGGGCAACACGCTCGCCTATTGGTCGGCCTCGGCGACCGACATGACGCTCGAGGAATTGAGCTGGTATGTCGATAATGTCGTCGCCAAGCGGCTGATCGCGGTCCCCGGCATGGGCGACGCCTATCGACGGGGCGGGGTCAGCCGCGAAATCCGGGTCATCCTCAACCCCGAGCGCATGCGTGCCTATGGTCTCACCGCCGCAGCGGTGAACACCCAGCTCGTCCAGCTCAACGTCAATGCGGCCGGCGGCCGGATGGAGGTCGCGGGGTCCGAGCAGGCGGTCCGCATCCTCGGCAACGCCAGCAGCGCCAATGCCCTCGGCGAGACGCTGATCTCGGTCGGCACCAACCGGACCGTGCGCCTCGCCGATATCGCCGAGGTCAAGGATCTCTACGCCGAGCAGCGCTCGGTCTCGAAGCAGGACGGGCGACAGGTGCTGACCTTCGGCTTCGAGCGCGCGAAGGGCGCCTCGGATGTCACCGTTTACGACGCGGCGGTCGAGGAGTTGCGCAAGCTCGAGAAGGAAAACCCCAAGGTCAAATTCACCGAGCTGTTCAGCGACATCGAATATACCAAGGGCCAATATCATTCGGCGATCAATGCGATGGTCGAGGGCGCGATCCTCGCGGTCGTCGTCGTCTTCCTTTTCTTGCGCGACTGGCGCGCGACGCTGATCTCGGCGCTCGCCATCCCGCTGTCGGCGGTCCCGACCTTCCTGTTCATGGACCTCATGGGCTTCTCGCTCAACATGATGACCTTGCTCGCATTGAGCCTCGTTGCCGGCGTGCTGGTCGACGATGCGATCGTCGAGATCGAGAATATCGTGCGCCACATGCGGATGGGCAAATCAGCCTATCAGGCCTCGATCGATGCCGCCGACGAGATCGGCCTCGCGGTGCTCGCGACAACCATGACGATCGTCGCGGTGTTCCTGCCGGTCGGGCTGATGCCGGGCGTCGCCGGGCAATATTTCAAGAATTTCGGACTGACGGTCGTGGCCGCGGTGCTGATGAGCCTCGCGGTCGCGCGCATGATCACACCCATGCTCGCCGCCTATTTTCTCTCCGCGCAGGGTCCGCAAAAGCATGGCGAGGGCCCGCTGATCGACACCTATATGCGCATCTTGCGCTGGAGCCTCGACACCAGCGGGGCCGCTGCCGCGCGTGCGCGCGGCGGGCGCTGGAAGTGGCTCGGTTACATCAAGGACCATCGCGTCTGGGTGGTCGGCATCGGTGTGCTGGCGCTCTTTGCGACCATTTTCAGCTTCTCGCTGCTCCCGATGACCTTCCAGCCGTCGATCGATTCCGACACGAGCCGCGTCGCCATCCAGCTCGCCCCGGGTGCAACGCTCGAACAGACCGAGGCGGTGGCCGACGAGGTGACCGATCTCATGAAGCGCGACCCGCTCGTCGAATCCGCTCTGTCGCGGATCGATGTCGGCACGGCGACGGTCTATCTGAAATTGCGCAAGGACCGCGAGCTCACCTCGACCGAGTTCGAAAAGGACCGCGCGCTGCGGCTCGCGCAGGTTCCCGATGCCCGCATCAACTTCCAGTCGCAGCATGGCGGCGGCGGCGGCAGCAGCCGCGACATCTCGATCACGCTCGGCAGCGACGACCCTAAGAAGCTCGAAGATGTCGGCAACCGGCTCCTTGCCGAAATGGCCGGGGTCAAGGAAATCCGGTCGCCGCGCGTCGAGGGCAATCTCCAGCGCCCCGAGATCGTCATTCGCCCGCGCTTTGCGCTCGCGGCGCAGCTCGGCGTGACGACGCAGGCGCTCAGCCAGTCGATCCGCGTCGCGACGCTTGGCGAGATCGACCAGAATAGCGCGAAATTCTCGCTGTCCGACCGACAGATTCCGGTCCGCGTCGCGCTTGCGGAAACCGCGCGCGAGCGGCTCGATACCCTGCGCAACATGCCGGTTCCGACCCGGAACGGGGGAACGGTGCCGCTCTCGGTTGTGGCCGAGATAGGCTTCGGCGCCGGCCCGACCCAGATCAATCGGACCAACCAGGTGCGCCAGCTCACCATCGGGGCCGACCTTGCTCCGGGTCTCGTGACCGGTCAGGCGATGGATAAGGTCGAGGCGTTGCCGGCGCTCAAGACGCTACCCGCCGGCGTCACGCGGCTGGTCCTCGGGAGTGCCAAGTGGCAGGCCGAGATGCTGCGCAATTTCGCAATCGCGGTCGTATCGGGGATCTTCCTCGTGCTCGCCGTCCTGATCCTGCTCTATCGCAAGATCATCCCGCCTTTCGTCAACATGGGCTCGCTTCTGCTCGCCCCGCTCGGCGGGGCGGTCGCGTTGCTCTTGACCGGCTATCCGCTCTCGCTTCCCGTGTTCATCGGCGTGCTGATGCTGCTCGGTATCGTCGGCAAGAACAGCATCCTCCTCGTCGACTTCGCGATCGAGGAGATGGCGTCCGGGGTGCCGCGCGACGAGGCGATCGTCGACGCCGGACACAAGCGCGCGCAGCCGATCCTCATGACCACGGTCGCGATGGTCGCGGGCATGATCCCGACCGCGCTGTCGCTCACCGGCGATGGCGCATGGCGCGCGCCGATGGCGGTCACGGTGATCGGCGGGCTGATCCTCTCGACGATGCTGACGCTGCTGATCGTCCCGGCGTCCTTCAGCCTCGCGGCGGGCTTCGAGCGCCGGATTGCCCCGCGCCTGCGTCGCTGGTTCACAACGGGCGGCGCGCACGCCGATCCAATGCCCGCGGGCGTCGCCGACAGCGGCGTGGCGCATGGGCCGGTCGTTGATCGATAGAGGAGTGAAAGTGATGGAGTTCGAGCGGGAGCATGATCTCCCCTATAGCCCGGAACAAATATGGGCGGTCCTCGGCGATTTCGAGAACCACCGGGTCTGGAATCCCTATGTCCGTATCGAGCGATTGGCGGAGGACCCGATCGCGATCCGCTATTCGATGCGCATGGATCCCCAAAAGCCCAAGTTTCTCGAAGTCTCCGCGACGGTGATCTCCGCGCGTCCCCATGAGGAACTGATACTCGACGTCAAGCCGAGCTTCATCCTCCAATTCGAGGAGAGCTATATCCTGACGCGGACGCCGGAAGGGACCAAATTTCTCCATCGTTATCGCTGCCGCGGGCCCTTTGCCTGGCTCCGGCCCCCCGGCATCCGGACGAGCTTCCAAAGAATGCTCGCGTCGATCGACGGCATCCTGCTCAGCTATCTCAAGTCCAAATACAGCAAGCCGCAATCGCCGCCGCGCCGACCGAAATCCAAGTTCAAGGGCGGCCGGCGATGACGAGTTTTCCCCTTCTCGCCCCGCATAAATGGCGTCCGCTCGGCGCGGCCTGGGCAATCGCACTCGTATCGAGCCTCGCCGTCCTCTTCGTCGGCGAGGTGATGGGTCAGGCGCCGTGCGATCTCTGCTGGTTTCAGCGGGCTTTCATGTTCCCGCTCGCGATCATTCTCGGCGTAGCGGCGTTCAAGTCGGACTGCGCTGTCGTTCCTTATGGGCTGGCGCTCGCAGCGGGCGGTAGTCTCGTCGCCCTCTATCATAGCCTGCTCTACGTCGGCATCATTCCGGCCCCGATCGTCCCCTGTACCGGCGGCCCGTCATGCTCGGGAGAGAGCATGGCGGTTGGAGGCGTGCCACTGCCCCTCCTGTCGCTGGCCGCTTTCGCGCTGATCATCACCCTCTTGCTCAACTTTCAAAGGAGACTGAAATCATGAACAGACGTATCGGAGTGGTGGCCACGCTTGCCGTTTCGGCGCTCGCTTTCACCGGCGGCGCGATGCTCTACAGCGGAACCGCCGAAGGCGAACCCACGAAAAAGGTCGTGGCGGGGCCCGTCGACAGCCTTGTCCGCCCGCACTCGCCGATCATCGGCCTGAAAAATGCCCCGGTCACCATCGTCGAATTCTTCGATCCGTCGTGCGAGGCCTGCCGGGCCTTCTATCCGACGGTGAAGGGCATCGTCGCCAAATATCCCAAGGATGTGCGTCTCGTGATGCGCTACCTCCCGCTCCACCCCGGCTCGGCCGAAGCGATCGTGATCCTCGAAGCCGCCCGTGTGCAGGGCAAACTCGAGCCGGTGACGGCCGCACTGCTCGAAGCGCAGCCCGACTGGCACGACGGAAAGATGGACGCCGCTTGGTCCGCGGCCGAGAAGGCTGGCCTCGACGTCGCCAAGGCGCGCGCGATGCCTACAACCGATGCGATGGCCTGGATGGAGCAGGACATTGCCGACGCGAGGGCGGTCGGCGTCCGCGGCACGCCGACCTTCTTCGTCAATGGCGAGATGCTCGTCCAACCCAGCCCCGAACAGGTCGAGGCCCGAGTCCAGGCCGCCGTCGCGGCAAAGGGCAAATAAGGGCCCGCACCCGTCCCGCTTCGTCCACGCGGGACGGGTGCTCACCATCCGTCGCGACGCTGTCTCTCCCGCCATCGGCCTGTCGCATGGAGACGCCGGGTCACCGTCCGATCGGCGGCATCGGAGCCAATATTCACTGCGCATTCAAGCATGAAGAGGGATTCTGAACGCCACGAAAAGGAGAGACTGACATGCGAAAACTGATGACGATCGCGGCTGCGATGCTCGCCTTCGCAGTCCCCGGAGCGGCGCTTGCCCAGCATCACGGCGATCGTGGGGGATATAGTCGCGGCCATGATGCGCAGCGTGGCCACGACCGCGACTATCGTTCCGCCCGGCACGACCAGCCCTACTATGGCAATGACCGGGGTTATCGCGGGTACGACCCCTATTATCGCGGATACGACCGTCGCTATGAACGCCGGGACCGCTACGAGCGGCGCTATCAGAAGCGCCGGATGCACCATCATCATCGCGGGCGTCACTGGCGCGGCTAGCCGGGACCGCGCGGGCCGGGCGAGAAACTACCGCTTCGCCCCATAGATTGAGATCGAGCCGGTCGGCGTCGGGATGACTTTCATCTCTTCGACCGCCTCGAAACCCGCGGCTGTAAGGATCTCCGGGACGCAGCCCTTCGCGTTGGGTTCGGTATATTCGAACCCGTCGAGCAGCTGGATCTGTCGAAAAAGCATGCGCATCAGCAGCGAGCGCTGCTCGCCATAGTCGGCTATGAAAAGGGTCCCACCCGGCCTCAGGAGTCTGAACATCTGCGCGGCAATCGCTTCCTTGACGGCCATCGGGCACTGGTGAAGGACGAGGCTCGATACGATCTTGTCGCATTGCCGGAGTGCTTCGATGCCGTCCAGCTCGTCGCCCATGGCCTCGAACCATCGAATCTCGGTATCGGCAACCTCAGCCTTGGCGCGCGCGATTTCCAGCACGGCGGCGTCGGGATCGACCGCCAGAACGAAGCTTTCCGGCGCCGCCTGCTTGAGGGCGATTGCAAATGTTCCCGTGCCGCACCCGATGTCGACGATCCGCTCGCCCGGCCGCGGTTCGGCGAAGCGCAGCAAGTCGCTTCGCCATCTTTTCTCTCTGGTCATGAGGGCTATGGCGGCATCGTAGCGGTCGAGCGATCCGCTCTTGCCGAGTGCCGGGACGAAATCTCTGTGTGCGTCTGACATGATGCCCCTCTACTAGGCGCCATCACGCACCGGCTTGAACGGAGAGGCTATGATTCGATGAAAAGGTCGCTTGCCCGAATACCGAACATCGCCTTGATCGTGCGGGCGAAATGCGCGCTGTCGCTGAACCCGGCCCTATGTGCGGCCGCGGTGGCGCTGCGGCGCATTCCCAATTCGTCGAAGGCGATAATCAACCGTCGCCAGAGCACAAAGCGCTGGAAGGGCATGCCGACCTCGGCGGCAAAGAGATGCCGGAATCGGCCGAGCGAAAGGCGGCTCTCCTCCGCCACATCCGCGAGACGGACAGAGCCCGTGGGGATCAGGCGGTCAATCGAGGCGGCGGCGCGGGTGATGCGCGGATCGAGCGGGGGGCGGGTGCCTCGCGTGAGCCAGTTTTTCCAGAAGGACCGCTGTCCCGGCAGCTCGACATAAATCGGATCGGAGCAAATCAGCCGGTTTTTCAGTTCCACCGGCGGACCGAAGCCCACTGTCGGCTCGACGAACCATAATTCGGCCGCGGGAGCGGGGAGCAACCGGTGCACGGTATCGGGTTCGATGAGCAGGCAACGCCCCGACAGGCGCGCGCCATCAGCATCGACCACCGTAAGCGGCTCGGCACAAAACACTGCCTGCGCCGCAAAATGGCGGTGCGCGGCGGCATCGCCAACCGAACCCGACCAGAGAGCATGATAGTCGCCGAGGCTAAGTCGGCCGTTCCAGTTGGACGTTTCGGGCATCGGGTCTCGATAGCAGGCCTAATTCATGTGCGTAACGGGCGCCGGGTAAGGTCTCTGGCTCGGAGGCTCTTTTCGGAAGCCGTCTTACGGCCAAGGAGGGGTGCGCCGACGCCGTGATGACTACCCTCATTGACCATGCGTTGTCTCGACCCGGCGATGTTGCCGACTGTTGTGACGATAGCCGATCCAGAGGATTGCAAGTGCGAGAAGCTGGAGCAACAACGGTTCGAGCGAAGGAAATATCCCCATCGCCGGGAAGCGAGGAAAATGAGCGAGCGGTGTGATGCCGAGGAGGCCGGCTTCCTGTAGCGCGCCCGCGCCCTTGCCGGCCAGGACAACCGCAAGGATGGCGATCAGCGCGGAGCTGTAGGCGAAAAATTTGCCGATCGGCAGCACCCGACTGTAACGAAGCATGACCCATGCGATTGCTGCAAGGATTACCACTGCGGTTCCGGCTCCGGCGGCGATCGCGCTGCGGCTTCCTTGCGCGGCGAGCGCCGCGAAAAACAGGATGGTCTCGAAGACTTCCCGATAGACCACGAGGAAAGCGATCCCGAACAGGAACCAGGCCGAGCGACGCGAAAGCGCCTTGCCCATCGCTTCGCGGATATAGCGCTGCCAGCTCTCCGCGTGCGACTTTCCGTGCATCCAGATGCCGACCCAGACGAGCACGACTGCGGCGAAAAGCGAGCCAAAGCCCTCTGTCAACTCGCGGCTCGCTCCGCTGATCGAGATTGCATAGGTCGCGACTGCCCAGGTTGCGCCGCCGGCAGCCAGGGCGGCGGTCCAGCCGCCATGGACATAGGGTAGGACTTCAGGCCGTTCGGCCTTTCGCAAGAAGGCGATCATTGCCACGATGATCAGAAGGGCTTCGAGACCCTCGCGCAGCAAGATGGTCAGCGCCCCGACAAAGGTCGATGCGTCGCTCGCTGCATCGGGAGACAGTGCAGCTTCGGCATCGGCGAAGAGGGCTTCGACGGCGGCGGCTTTACCCGCGACCGCATCGACCGGCGCACCTCGCGCAATGGAAACACGGTAATCGGACATCGCGGATTCGATTAGCGCCATAAGGGCGGAATCGCGCGTCGTCAGAATCGGCTCAATCGGTTCGAAACCGTCGAGATAGGCGGATAGCGCGAGGCGCTCTGCCTCGCTCCGATCTCCTTTGCGGTACGCGGCAAGGCTTTGCGCCAATTTGTCACGCGCCACCGCAAGCGTCGCGGGCGAAGCACTTGTCAATGCCTGGGGATCGGAACGCAAATAGGCGGTGAGCGCGTCGCCCTGCTCCGATCCGAGCCCACGACCAAGCGCTTCCGGGCTGAGACTCGTAAAGGCTTGCAGGTCGGGGACAAGATCGCGCGCCGCAGGGCTCTGGTTCCAGACACGCCGGCCGGCTGCGACGTCGCGAAAGGCAAATCCACCGGCATAGGCTGCTACCGCCCAGCGGTCGTCGGACGGCAAATGGGCAAAACTGGGCATGGACGTGCCTTCAAGCCCCTGTCCTATGACCTGATAGAGCGCGAACAGACTGCGCTTGCGAGCGCGTCCGGCGTCGGTGAAATCTATAGGTGCCGGGTCGAGCCCCTTGGCCTGGGGCCCATTGCCATCGCCGCGCACGCCGTGACAGCTGGCGCAATTTTCCAGATAGACTTGAGCTCCGCGCCGGGGATCTGGAGCGTTGCGCGGCGCGAGGGGCACAGGGTAAGCGGCGAGCAGGTCCGCCGCGAGTCCACGCGCCTGGCGAGCCACCGTGCCGGGGTCCGCCTTCGACGCGATCGCCCATTGGAGTTGTCCCGCTTCACCGACAAGGCGAGCCCGCGCCGGGGATGCCGGAAGGGCTTCGATCCCCTTGCGAACGGTGGCGGAAAACTCGATCATCTCGGTATATTCGACCGTGCTCGTCACCGCGCCATTCGCGACGGCGCCACCATAGTCGACCGCAACATAGTCTAGCAGACGCCAGATGGTCTGGACTTCGTCGGCATCAGTGCGGGCCTGTGCCGTCGGCACGACGAGGCAGCCGATAGCGGCAAGCGCGATCAGCAGAGAGAGAAAGCGGCGGGCGGAGGGCATTGGCCCTATTGTCCGGCCACAATCGACAGTTCGCGCAATTCGGTCCGCGCGCTGCGTAGAATCTCATAGGCCGAATGCAAGAAGAGCGTGGCAATGATGGCGGCGACCGCAAGGTCGGGCCAAGCCTGGCCGGTCCATGCGACGAGGCCGGCGGCGATGATCACCGCCACATTGGCGATCGCGTCGTTGCGGCTGAACAGCCACACCGCGCGGACGTTGGCGTCGCCTTCGCGGAACCGCGAGAGGACGGCGGCCGAGGTGAGGTTGACGAGGAGGGCCGCGACGCCAATGCCGCCCATCAGCTCGGCTTCGGGCGGAACCGCGGTCAGAGCGCGCCACAGCGCGACACCGATGACGCCAATGCCCAGCGACAGCAGGAACAGGCCTTGGGCTAAGGCGATTCGCGTGCGGGCGAGCGCGGTCCAGCCGATCGCGACGAGGCCTGCCAACGTGATCGTGCCGTCGCCGATGAAGTCCAGCGAGTCGGCTTTCAACGCCTGGCTGTTGGCGATGAACCCGCCGACAATCTCGAGCGCGCCGAAGCCGAGATTGAGAATTACGACGATCCACAAGGCCCGTCGATAGGCGGGATCACGCTCGGCTCTGACGGTGTCGCCCGTGCAGCCGCAATTGCTGTCGTTGCTCATTCCCCTGTTTTACATTCTACAGTAGCTGTAGAAGCAAGCTGAAATCGAGACGAAACTGAGAGGAATGGAGATGGAGCGCGACACGCGTCTGCCGATCGGCGGCTTGGCAAAACGCACCGGCACGAAGGTAAACACGATCCGCTTCTATGAGGATATCGGATTGCTTCCGTGCGCCGCGCGCACGGCCTCTGGCCGGCGCACCTACGGGGACGAGGATGTCGGGCGCCTCGCATTCATCCGCAATGCCCGCGGCCTCGGCTTTTCGATCGATGAAATCCGGTCGTTGACGGCGCTGGCCTTGGGGCCGGGGCAGGACTGCGCCGAAATCCGCGCAGTTGCGGCGCGTCACCTGCTCGATGTCGATAAAAAGCTGGAACGGATGGCGCGGCTCCGTGCTGAACTTGCCCGTATCGTCCAGCTCTGCGACGGCGGGCCGGTGTCGGATTGCCGAGTCATCGAAGCGATCGCTGCAGCGACCGCCTAGCCACGCATCATCGGAATCGACCGCAGTCCGGCTCAGCCGCAACAGCCGCCCTTACCGTCGTCGACTTGCACGGCGGGCAGGGCACCGCGCCAGAGGGGCAGAAGACATAACAGTCTGCCTGCAGCGGCTTACCTGCAGTTGAGAACAGGGCAGCCAGTTCGAAAGAATAGGTTCTGCAATCACACGACACCAATATTCTGGGGAGAATGTCAGCGTCTTCGCGACGCCATGAAGCGCCGCGAAGCCCGGCCACCTTTGGTGGCCGCAGAGGGAGAGGCGGAAGTGGCAAGGTGGCGGGTTGAAACCGGGAGAGAGTCTGCCGGGCCCGTCGCGGAGATACGCCATGACACGTCTACCCAGCACCCTCGCCCGCGATTCGTCCCCGGGCTACAAGGTCGATATCTCGCGAGGCCAGCGCATCGGCCGCGTCTCGTCCGAATGGTTTTCTCGGCCCGACGACGAGCGCTATCTTTCGCTCTCCGATCTTTATGATTCGGTGCGCACCCGGGCCGAGACCGCGACTGCGCGCACTGTCGAAACGCGCGCCATTCGCGTCGTGGCTGCACCTGACGAACCCGAGCGGCTGAGCCTTCTCCTTCCCGATCGCGAGGCACCCGTCGCGCCCACGCACTGGTCTTTCGGGCAAATGTGCAGTCTCGTCGGCGCGCCGTCCGGCTATCTGCGCCAGCTTCCCGCCGCGCTGGCGGGCATCAACATGCAGCACGGTCTGCTCGCGCATCGCGGGGAACTGGTCAAGACGCTCGAGACCGGCGACGGGCGCACCGAGCTGCGCGCCGTGACCGGCCCCGATTACGGCCGCATCTGGGATCATGAGCTTGTCGCCGCGGTCATGAAGATCGCGGGCAATGGCACCGGCGACACGCGGTGGAAGGTGCCGGGGCTTCTGGACTGGTCGACGATGCGCCACAATCCCTTCGTCGAGGTCACGAAAGATACGACGACGCTCTATGCCAGCGACCGCGACGTCTTCCTCTTCCTTGTCGACGACGCCAATCCGATCGAGGCCGGTCGTCTGCCCAACGGCGATCCCGATCTCTTCTTCCGCGGCTTCTACTGCTGGAACAGCGAGGTCGGGTCGAAAGCCCTCGGCATGGCGACCTTCTATCTTCGCGCCGTCTGCATGAACCGGAACATCTGGGGCGCCGAGGGCTTCGAAGAAATCAGCATCCGGCACAGCAAGTTCGCGGCCGGTCGCTTCGCACAGGAAGCGGCGCCCGCGCTCGAACGCTTCGCCTCTTCCTCGCCGGTCTCCTTCATGAACGGCATCAAGGCCGCTCGGGCCGCGATCGTCGCGCGCGATGATGATGATCGGCAGACCTTCCTGCGCAAACGCGGCTTCTCGAAGGGTGAGAGCGAGCGAATCATCCGCAGCGTGCTGCAGGAAGAGGGGCACCCGCCCGCATCGATCTTCGACTTCGTGCAGGGGATCACCGCGCTGGCCCGCGAGCGTCCGCATCAGGATGGACGGCTCGAGCTGGAAGCCAAGGGTGCCAAGCTTCTGGCCTCGGTCCACTGAGCAAATCTCGCGTTCGCCGCCGGCGTGGTCCTTTCCCTTCAGAGGGAGAGGGCTGCGCCGGAGCCATGACGGGCTGAGAGCCGGGAGAGAGTCTCGCGGCGGCCTGTCATGGAGAAGCATCATGACGAAACAGGCAAAAATCACCCTCAGCGGCGCGCGGGCAATCCCCTTCAGTGCGCTCGTGCTGAGCCAGGCCAATGTGCGGCGCGTGAAATCCGGGGTGTCGATCGACAGCCTTGCGGCGGACATCGCGCGGCGCGGCCTCCTCCAGAGCCTGACCGTTCGCGCGCAGCGCGACGAGGCGGGCCAGGAAACCGGGCGCTTCGAAGTCCCGGCGGGCGGTCGCCGCTTCCGCGCGCTCCAGATGCTGGTGAAACAGCGGCGACTGGCGAAGACCGAGCCCGTGCCCTGCATCGTCCGCGAGGATGATGCCGTGTCGGCCGAAGAGGATTCGCTCGCCGAAAATGTCCATCGCGAACCGCTGCATCCGCTCGACCAGTTCCGGTCGATGCAGAAGCTCGTCGAGCAGGGCACCGACGTCGAAACGATCTCGGCGACCTTCATGGTCACGCCCGCGGTCGTGAAGCAGCGCCTGAAGCTCGCCGAGGTCTCGCCCAAGCTCCACGACATCTACGCCGATGACGGCATGACGCTCGAACAGCTGATGGCCTTTTCGGTGTCGAGCGATCACGCGCGGCAGGAACAGGTCTGGGATATGCTCGCCTCGAGCCACACCCAGCAGCCCTGGTATATCCGCGCGCGGCTGACCGAGGACAAGGTTCGGGCATCGGACAAGCGTGTCCTGTTCGTCACCCTCGACGCCTATCGCGAGGCAGGCGGACATATTCTTCGCGATCTCTTCGAAAGCGATGACGGCGGCTGGCTCGAGGACGTCGCGCTGCTCGACCGGCTGCAGGCCGAGAAGTTCGAAGCCGAGGTTGCGCGTGTCGCGGCGGAAGGCTGGAAGTGGATCGAGACCGCGGTCGACTTCCCCTATGGCCACACCTTCGGCCACCGCCCGCTCGATGGCGTGGCGGCCGAGTCGAGCGCCGACGATGAGGCGCGGATCGAAGCGCTGCGCGAGGAAGCCGACCGGCTCGAAGACGAATGGGCGGGCGCCGAGGACATCCCCGATGAAATCAGTGCCCGGATCGATGCGATCGACGAGGAGATCGCGCCGCTCGTCTCGAAGCCGCTGATCTACGACCCGGAGTGAGGATCAGCGTGCAATAGGCACCCCCTTCGTGGGGTGATCGGCGTGCAAAAAGGACCCCTTCATCCCGGGGATTTAGTCGGCCGACTGGTTTTGATCAGTTGGCGAGAACGGGATGTTGATC
>JAESGN010000171.1_pt1 | contig 141231 bp, 123 predicted proteins | sample 9269731 | NCBI WGS metagenome assembly JAESGN01 (sample SAMN15720683, study PRJNA650826) | algae metagenome | isolation source: Mojavia pulchra JT2-VF2 and co-occurring heterotrophs from desert soil | place: USA: Cadiz Valley, Joshua Tree National Park, CA | collected 1998-06-08
GGATGGCAGCGATTGGCATCGTTGGTTTGGCGCTCAACCTGCGGGCTTACGACTTCGTGTCGCAAGAACTGCGGGCGGCAGAAGACCCAGAATTTGAAACATTTTATACCAAGAACATTTTGCTGAACGAGGGTATCCGTGCTTGGATGGCTCCTCAAGATCAACCCCACGAACAATTTGTATTCCCTGAAGAAGTGCTACCTCGTGGTAACGCTCTCTAAAGATAGATGGTGATTTAATCCTTTAACATCCATCATTCTCCACTTTTTAGTTATCCCCCGCCTGTGAGTGGGGGATTTTTTATTGTTTATTTAAAATTTTGCTAAATTTGATAAATCTATATGCTATATTCATAGAAGGTTAAAACCCAGAGTAAAAAACTCTGCCTTATTGAAACTAAGACCGCTTAGGCAACAAGGAGGTGATGCCCATGATTGAAAGTAGTAAAACCATGGGTCATCAGGTTGCAGTTAGCCGGCTGTGCGCCGGGGCTGTTCTCTAATAAAGTTAGCCTTAGTAACCTTGAGATACTAAGTTTAGCTCAAGTGGCTAGGCAAGCTCGGAGTTCCTTCCGGCAGTCTGGTTGCAACCTGAAGACCCGCTAGACCGCTCTGATTTAGATCAACCGATCCAAAATCAGAGCGGATAGTTTTTTGTAGGTGTGTAACTTCAGATGAGCATCAAGTCAAAGTTCTGAATAGACCTCAATCAGAAGCAAACAAAATAGATGTAGATTGCCCCAGTAAATGCAATAGGATTTTTGAATATGGCGCAGCTACTTACTGAGACAGAAATTAAAGAACGGGCAAGTTTTCTGTCAGGTTGGACAGTTGAAGGATCTAAATTACAGACTACCCGTACCTTTAAGGATTTTATTCAAGCAATTAAATTTGTAAATCAATTAGTGGAACCTGCTGAGTCGGCAGGACATCATCCAGACATAGAGATTTCTTATAACAAAGTTAGGATTAACTTAACAACACACGATGCTGGTGGTTTAACGCAGAAAGACTTTGATCTTGCAGAGGTAATTTCTCGAATAAACTAAGTGATTTCCCTTGGCAAGTAGCTTAGGGTCTAAAATGGCAAAAAATTATGTAAATGGGAAGTGTAGAATCCACTAAATCCTTCTTTTGTTTGGGTTATACAGACTATGTGTGTGACGGTTAATCAGGCGATCGCTTATATCTTGCCATCTGTCTCAAATGTTTTATAATGTTATGCTATGAAGGTGTGTTTTTGCATAAGTTAATTGCATCAATTTTTAACATCAAGTTAATCAGTTATTAGCTTTGCAAAAACTAAAATTGTATTAGTGGCAACTATGCCTCATCCAATCCCAACAAGATGTAGCATTTTTGAGAATTAGGTGCAACGAACACAATTATCTATACAAGGTGTGAGGAGAAAAAGTAAAAATGTCTAATATTTTGTGGAAATCCCTGGTAGTCAGTCCGGCAGTTTTAGGAGCGACACTGTTAGTTTCGGCAACAGCGATGGCGGCTCCAAATGTTACCGTTGAAGGATTGTCATCTGAACAACAAGCTACTGCTGAATTGGCTCCAAAGCCAGAATTATTGGCTCAAGCAAACCCCACAAGCAATGATGCCAAAGTTTTAGACCAAGTTAACCGCTACAGCAAAGAAGGTAATACTTCTCAAGCTCAAGTAACATCGGTTTCCCAATTTTCCGATGTACAACCCACCGACTGGGCCTTCCAAGCTTTGCAATCATTGGTTGAGCGCTATGGTTGTATTGCTGGTTATCCCAATGGCACTTATCGGGGTAACCGTGCTTTAACCCGTTATGAATTTGCTGCTGGTTTAAATGCCTGTTTGGATCGGGTTAACGAATTGATTGCCACAGCTACAGCTGATTTGGTGACCAAACAAGACTTGGCTACCTTACAGCGCTTGCAAGAAGAGTTTTCCGCAGAACTGGCTACTCTGCGCGGTCGCGTTGACTCCTTAGAAGCACGCACTGCGGAATTGGAAGCCAATCAGTTCTCTACTACCACCAAGCTTGTCGGTGAAGCTATTTTCGCAGTTAGCGACGCTTTTGGCGGTAATACAGGCGATGTTAACAACACCGTCTTCCAAAACAGAGTACGTTTAGGCTTGGAAAGCAGCTTCACTGGTAGAGACGTTTTAACTACCCGTCTGTCTGCTGGTAACGCAACAGCTTTCGATTTTAGAGACCAAAATAATCTGCCGGTCAGTACCGCAGAAGGTACACAAACCTATCAAGTCGGTAGCACGGGTAACAATTCTGTCAGAATTGACCGCTTGACTTATGAAGCTCCTATAGGCCCAGGTCAAGTTTACCTTGCAGCGAGTGGTGGACGTCATAGCCATTATGCTGCTGTCAACAACCCTTACTTCTTCGATAGAACTGACGGCGGTAATGGTGCTTTGACTACCTTCGCTTCTGAAAGTCCTATCTATCGGATTGGGGGTGGATCTGGTATAGCACTCAATATACCTTTTAGCAGCGGTGGCAGTATCTTCAAACCAAGTTCTATCACTCTAGGTTACTTGGCATCAGATGCGAATGCTCCTGGTATTGATACAGGTTTGTTTAACGGTAACTATGCTGCTCTAGGACAGTTAAACTTTGCTGTTGGCGATCGCTTGGCCTTAGCTGCAACCTACGTCCATGGTTATCACTCTCCAGGTAGTTCTTTATTTGATGCCGGTGCTGGTATCACGAACAATAATGGTCTACCTGCGGGTGGTGTAGTTGGTACTCGTCAAGCCAACTTTCTAGGAGACATTACCGGAAATGGTTACAATAGTAATTCCTACGGTATATCAGCGGCATTCAGACCCAGTAACAATTTGTCGATTAGTGGCTTCGTCACTTACCACGATCTCACAAGCCCTGGCGCTGCTAATGATTTTGAAGCATGGAGCTATGGTGCTGGTATAGCCTTACCTGACTTCGGTAAGAGAGGAAACGTATTAGGTATTTTCGGCGGCGCACAACCCTATGCGCTAGGACGTACAGTTCCAGGTGCTACTGGTGGTAATACGCCAATTCAGGTAGAAGGCTTTTACAAGTATCGCGTGTCTGATAATATCTCCGTTACTCCCGGTGTTATTTGGCTGAGATCTCCTGGTCAAAACGACGCTGACGAAAATGCATTTATCGGTACGCTCAGAACAACCTTTACCTTCTAGAAAGTTGTTTTAGCGTTGATAGTAGACCTAAAAATTTGAAAAATTTCGCCCCACTATCAGGTGGGGCTTTCTGTTTTTGGTAGCGGTAACAAACAAACCCCAGTGGAGAACCGGAGTATACTAGATAAAAGATGAAGGATATGGAAAAACTTGATCCTTCATCTTTTATCCTTCATTCTTGATTACTGTCCGTGGAAATATCGTGTAAATCTGAATACGGAATTCTTGCCTTATTAGAGATGGCAACTCATTATCAAAGCGGCGAACCGCAGCAAATTCGACAAATTGCAGCTCAACAAAATATACCTGATCGCTACCTGGAGCAGTTATTAGCAACTTTGAGGCGTGGGGGTATCATCAAGAGCCAACGCGGGGCTAAAGGTGGCTATCTATTGGCACGCGAACCTTGGAAAATCACACTCTACGAAATTGTGGAATGTTTGGAAGGGTTAGATGTACGAACCTGTCAAGAAGACATCAATCTCAGAACTGTAGATAGTTCTGTGATTGAAGAGATTTGGCAGGAAGCTTGTGCAGCGGCTAACTCAGTGTTAAAAAATTACACTTTGCGGGATCTTTGTGAAAAAAGAGATGCCCGACGACAGTTGGATATCATGTACTACATTTAGTAAGTTTTCGGTTTTTCAGTGTCCAATAACAAATAAATAATAGATAAGGATTAATTATGCGAATTGCTCGTAACATTACAGAACTTGTTGGTCATACACCTTTAGTACAACTGAACCGTATCCCTCAAGCAGAAGGTTGTGTTGCTCAGATTGTAGTCAAACTGGAAAGTATGAATCCATCCGCATCAGTTAAAGACCGGATAGGAGTTAGTATGATTAATGCCGCCGAGCAAGAGGGACTAATTACTCCTCAAAAGACTGTATTGGTGGAACCGACTTCTGGGAATACAGGAATTGCTCTAGCGATGGCCGCAGCAGCCAAGGGTTATCGGTTAATTTTGACAATGCCCGAAACGATGAGTGGCGAACGACGGGCAATGTTGCGGGCTTATGGAGCTGAACTGGAATTAACACCAGGAATTGAAGGCATGAGTGGGGCAATTCGACGGGCACAGGAGATAGTTAACAAAACACCATATGCCTATATGTTGCAACAGTTCCGCAATCCAGCGAATGCAAAAGTGCATCAGGAAACCACAGCTGAGGAAATCTGGGAAGATACTGATAGACAGGTAGATATGATTGTGGCAGGTGTCGGCACAGGTGGTACGATCACAGGTGTAGCAGAAGTAATCAAAGCACGCAAACCGAGCTTTCAGGCGATCGCGGTTGAACCAAGTAATAGCCCAGTTTTATCTGGGGGAAGACCAGGGGCACATAAAATTCAGGGAATTGGTGCTGGTTTTATTCCCCAAGTGCTGAAGCTAGAATTAATTGATGAAGTGATTACTGTCACAGATGAAGAAGCGATCGCCTATGGTCGGCGATTAGCAAGAGAAGAAGGGCTATTATCTGGCATTTCCAGTGGAGCAGCGTTATGTGCCGCAATTCGGGTTGCCCAACGTCCAGAAAACGAAGGGCGCTTAATTGTGATGATTCAGCCAAGTTTTGGAGAAAGATATTTAAGTACACCGTTGTTTCAAGACCTGGAGGACAGGGTAGTAGCTAGCATCAGCTAACTATAAATTTGGATTGATGGTCGATTCTAACCACTACGAAACTCTCAAAGTTAGTCCTAAAGCTAGCCAAGCGGAGATTAAGCAAGCCTATCGCCGCTTGGTGAAATTATTTCATCCTGATAGTCATCAGGAAACAGCAGATAAAGAGCAGATTATCCGTATCAATGCCGCTTATGAGGTCTTGGGCGATACTGCAACCCGTTTAAATTATGACCAACAACTACGGGATAACTCGCAAAAATTAAATAGCGATCGACAACAGCGTACAGCATCTGCTCAAAGGCGTTACCGAGCAACGCGGCAAACAGGAAAAGATGCGGATGAACAGGTTGAGGAATGGCTGCGCCTAGTTTATCAACCAGTTAATCGCCTGCTGAGTCGCATTCTCAATTCTTTAGAAGAGCAAATCGATGAACTAGCAGCAGATCCTTTTGATGACGAATTATTGGAAGAATTTCAAGAATATTTAGACACTTGTCGTAATGATCTTAAACAGGCACAAATTACCTTTCGTTCTCTGCCCAATCCACCTAGTTTAGCCAGAGCAGCAGCCCATCTCTACTACAGCCTTAATCAAGTAGGAGACGGACTGGAAGAATTGGCATATTTCCCCTTGAACTACGATGAGCATTATTTGCACACAGGTCAAGAACTATTCCGCATAGCTACGAGATTACATTGGGAAGCCCAAGCATCTGTTACATAGTCTAGAGTCAATGGACAGTAGTTAGTAGTCAATAATATAAAACAACTGACCACTGACCACTGACCAAGAAATTAGTTTATGCTGGAAACAGTGAAAGCTTAAGAAATTTTAAATTTTGCCCCCAGTGTACTCATGCAATGCATTGTTAATCGCCGCGCTCAATTTTCGGCAAGTCATCGCTATTGGTTGCCAGAATTGAGTGAAGCCGAGAACCTTCAGCAATTTGGTGCTTGCTCTAAATTTCCAGGACACGGGCATAACTATGTCTTATTTATTTCCCTGAGTGGGGAATTGGATGAATATGGCATGGTGCTGAACTTGTCTGACGTGAAACACGTAATCAAGCGGGAAGTTACCAGCCAACTCGACTTTTCTTATCTCAATGATGTGTGGGCAGAGTTTGTTGAAACTCTGCCCACTACTGAGAATATTGCACGGGTTATCTGGCAACGGCTAGCACCCCACTTGCCTCTAGTCCGCGTGCAGTTGTTTGAACATCCTGAACTTTGGGCAGATTATATGGGAAACGGAATGGAAGCCTACCTCACTATTAGCACTCACTTTAGCGCCGCCCATCGGCTGGCTCATCCCAACCTGAGTAATGAAGAGAACTCTGAAATTTACGGTAAGTGTGCCCGACCTCATGGACACGGACACAACTATCATCTAGAAGTAACCGTAAAAGGTGAAATTGACCAACGGACAGGCATGATTGTTGATTTAGGCGCTTTGAATCAAGTGATAGAAGATTGTGTGGTGGAACCATTCGATCACACCTTTTTAAACAAAGATATTCCTTACTTTGCCGAAGTTGTGCCTACTGCTGAGAATATCGCACTTTACATTAGTAATTTACTGCGATCGCCTATTCAGGAATTGGGCAGCAAACTTTATAAAGTTAAACTGATCGAAAGCCCGAATAACTCCTGTGAAATCTACTGCACTGAATCTGAATCAAATTCAGTCAATACCAGAGATAGTCAGCCAGTATTAGCAAGAGTTTAGACATCTATAACCGCAGATAGAAAACAAATCCTTGTTTAAATCTGCGGTTTCAATATTTAAAACATTGCCGAGCTAAATATCGCAAATAACGATAAATCAGCCACGCTACAATTGCAAAAATTAGATTTATTAGGAATCGACTCAGTATATACCACAAAGCATTAGGATAAAAAATTTGCGCCCAATTTAATAGGCTGACATTTCTGGCGAGGAGAAACAGCCCAAAAATTGCATTTCCACCCAGCATTAAAGCAAACAGCACTAAACCCCGTTGCCAATAACGATGCTTAGGGATATGACTCGAAATTAAAGTAATGGCGGGTTTGCCCTGCGTTCTTCGCAGTAATTGTTCCAGTCGCCAAAACATCCATAACAGCAACGGAAATAAACCATAGCTGAGGAAAGCTACGGGGAATGAATAACGCCACGCAATAGAAAGGACATTAACTAAGGCATGGCAGAAAACAGAATTTAGCCAAGCCCTAGTAACTAACTTCCTGTCTCGATGTAACCGAAGATTAGAGGCAATAGTTATTCCTAGTGCATAACCCCAAGGGGCAGAAAACATCGCATGGACTGGCGTACCGATGCTTCGCTCAAGAATAGATGCCGTGTTGTAGAAAAAATAAATCCAGTTTTCTTGGGCAGTGAATCCGAGGGCAACGGCTATGGTAAAAAGGAAAACAGTGCTAGAGCGTAATCGATACTTGCGTTTTAGATAGTAGGTTGGAGCAATTACCGCCACTAACTTGCAACCTTCTTCTATAGGCCCTACTTCTACAAGTTGCCGTAGGGCGCTACCAGGGAGCGATCGCCCCAATTGCTGCCAGTTTATAATCGATTTGGCTACAGTTTCAAAAGCTGTTTCCAGACTGAGAGCAACAAAACCAGATACCGCCCCAAGAATAAATAACAACAGCAAATGTAGCAGTGATGGCGGCGGAAAAATCCGGTAATAGTAGTAAAAAAGCAGCAGCAGCGGTGGTATAACTGCCCACAACAGCACAGAGAACTCAGCCACCCACCTGAGCAATCACAGTACGGTGACGGGGACTATTAGCTGTAATTGTGGGAGATTGGAAACCTGCTTCTACTAAGGCTTGTTCAATATCCAAGGTGAAGTACTCATCTAAATACGGTTCAGTGCTTTTGAGCAACGTCAAAACATAAGGCGGCATTTTCTCAAAAGCTTCTGATTTAGGATTCATATCCATAATCCCTAAGTGTCCACCTGGACGCAGCAAACGCCGCGCCTCCGCAAAAATTTGCCGGGTTGCCGACTGGGGCAATTCGTGGCACACCAAGAAAAGCGAGACAAAATCAAAGGAGGCATTTGGTAACCCAGTAGTTTCAGCTGGGGCATGAACCCAATTGATTTGTGCTTGACGTTGCCTAGAACGATATTCGGCAACAGCTAAGAAGTAGGGAGATAAGTCTAACCCTGTGATTTTGGCTTGGGGATAAACAGCTTGCAAGGCAAAGGTACTCATACCCACACTGCATCCCAAGTCTAGGATGTCTTGCGGCTCGTTGGAAATTTGGTTTTTGAGAATCTCATGGTAACTTTGACGCAGTTTGAAATCGCCTTGCGCCTCAGCACCCTGCCAAATTTTAGCGTGGACAGCATAAGCAGCAGGCTCCACTTCAAAAGCCGCTTGCCAGCTTAGGTTTCCAGTTTCGTAAGCGTGAAATGAGGTGAGGTAGTAATCTGGGTACGAAAGCTGAGGATTTTCTACTTGGGCTAAGTCCATTGCCCAATCACGTGCCTGTAATTTTTGTACTTCTTTCGTCCAAGACACGCCCATTTTTTCAGCGCGTTTAATCATCATTTGTCTAGCTTGATGCTTGGCTAAGTTGGCTAAAGGCTTGATTGCCAATACGCCATTTACAAAGCGGGAAGCTAAACCAGGAGCAGTGTTTACAGCAGCAGTCATAGATTAATTTGCGTTCAACGGTCTTTTTTACTTATGACATATTTGCTGGAGGTCGGTCTAGAAGGAGATACCATTGTATAAGTGCATTCTGCCACTATTCAATTAAAAACATTATTTGTATAACGCAGAGGCGCAAAGGCGCAGAGAGTAAGAGTTTAAGAGATGAAAGTTTAACACCGAATTTTAAATTGTATCTGGATCTATATTTAATTCTCGTAGTTTAGTCGCTAATTTCTCTGCTGTTTCTTCTGGGGTTGGTACTACCTTTCCGGCTGTTGTAAAAAATCGTAAGAGTTCCTGATGAATTCCTAAATATAAACCAAGCTGCTGACTCCATAGATGTCCTTGAGTATTTGGTTCTAGTGGTTGGTACTGACCATCAACTAAGTGAAATCCTGCAAATTCTAGTGTGTAGGGGTCAAACCAAAAATAATCAGGGGTGCGAAAGGTATCTTGATAAATCTTTTTCTTTAAATCTTTGTCTATATTCGCTGTTGATTCCGAAAGAATTTCGAGAATTAAGTTAGGATATTTGCCCTCTTCTTCCCACACTACCCAACTTTTGCGGGTTTTGCATTCGGTGTCTAGCACAACAAAAAAATCAGGCCCCCGGAAGCTTTCTGTTTTGAGTTTGTTCAGGCTGTAATAAATAGTAAGATTGCCAGCAGCGTAGAAATCAGTTCTGTCTCGCCATAACCATTCCAGGCATTTGAAAAGCAAAATTATTTGCCGTAGATGCAGTTCAGTTTCCAAGGGAGGCTCATCGCTGTACAAGCCACCTGGAGGAAGAATAACATTTTCTTGGGTGTCTTGGTCAGTGTCTAATTCTTTAGCGAGGGACATGGCTATGACATTGCGATTTATGGGTTTATTTTAGCGCTGTCATAGTGGAGCGATTGCGCGGAGCGCAGCGCCTAAGGCGATCGCTTAATGCCAGCCGATGTATTAATGGGGAATGGACTATCAGTTACATTCCCCAATTTTCCTACTTTGTTTTCGGTTTAAGAGCTAACAACATTTCTACTTGACTGATGGATTTATCAGGACTAGTCGCAGTAATACCTAAACCCCGAATAGATCCCAGAATAGCGCTGGCTTCAGGCGGTAGCGGTTGAGAAGCTGCTGCAAAACGATTCACCAGGGACATTGTTCTGTCCATATCTAAATATAAGTAGCCGCCATTAGGCTTTTGCAAAGAAGCAGTAACGGCTTTAAAGCTATCGCTATTATCAAGAGATTGAGCTTTAGAAGCGGCGATCGCCTCACCAACGGGGCCACCAAGAGCTACAAATAAAGTGTCTTGATCTAGCCAACCATGAGCTAATAAAGCTCCTTGTTGGGGAATTTGCCATTCAGTGACATTTTTACCACCAATATTTCTTTGGGCGACGCTGATTGATTGGGTTTTGACGAGGTTATCTAGTTTGCTCAGAGTGCCTTCTGCTGTTTTGCGATCGCTGGTATCAAATAATAAAGCTCCGCCAAAACCAACACTGGCTAAAACGCCTTGATTAGATGGAATAGCACCAAAGCCAAATTCTCCATCCATCCAGCCTATAACCTCTTTATCTAGATCCAGGTTGACTAATTTAAGTTGCTGGCGAACCTGTCCAACTGCTTGCTTAAATTCTGGATAATCTTTTGACTGTTCTATTAACGCTGACCAACTGCGGCTAATACCCTGTCCGCTAACTAAAGCAAAGGTATCAGCGGGAAATTGCCCTACGATTTTAGCGGGTGTTGTTTGGTACTGAAATTTATTCAATTGCGGATCTATGTTGGCGATCGCTTTTACTCGCACTCCTGCATCATCCACACCAACACCCGCCACCATAGATTTCACCTGCTTCAACTGATTCAGGGTTTGTGGTGGTAACTGGGTTCCTTGGGGATTGGCGGCTGCTAACTGCTGTACCATACCTGCATAATCAGGCACATAAACTTGGGCAAGGGTGTTTTTTACATCTACACCTCTAGCAAGAATGCTACTAGCACCTTCTTTATTGGCAAAGGAAGACTGCCCTTTAAAGGTGTCAATAGCCTGTTCTACAGCTTGTTTTTCTGGAGCCAATACTAATTGACTATTATTTAACACTACGCTGTAGGTTGCTTTACCTTTATCTATGGTTTCTGTAATCTTTTCGCCTTTGTAATCAGATTCTTGGAATTTGATACCTTTTTGTGCCTTCAATTTGTTACCAAAATTTAAGGCGCTGATTTTGTCTTTGATTCCTACAACCAAGAGTACATTAGGTTCCGACTGCGACTTTGCGGGTTGTGTTTTTAATTGTGCAGGTTTAACTGGATTTGGTGGCAGTAAAGCAACCATAACACCACCCACCCAAGGCTTTAAGTCTTGTTCGTAAGAAATATTACTTTCTTTAAAAATATTTTGATTGAAGGTAGCCAGACTTTTTGCTACTAAATTTTGGGCTTCCGGTGTACCAAATTGCTGCAACTTCGTCCAAGCTTGGGGGTCAGTAGTAATATATGTAGCCATTAATGCTGTAGAAGGCACTACTTTAGCGCTGCCTATAGCACCTGAGCTATCTCCAGAAGGGCCGCCTTTAAAATACATATAGGCAGCTAAACTTCCTGTCAGAACTACAGCAGCACCAATAGTAGGAATTAAAAACTTTGATTTACTTTCGGGCATTGTTATGATCCTCTCTTCCTGCAATTGTCACCCAGGGTAGTAAAAACGTCATTGTAGGTTTTCAAAAATATTAATAAGTTTTACTAATTTATCGGTAGCTGATAAAATTAGTATTTCTACACACGAAGACATTGAAATTACTCCTAGATATACTTCAACAGGGTAAGAGACAAATCCGTAAATGGTGTGTTGTTTGTTTCAAAAAAATAGCCTGCTAGACAGTGGCAAGCTATCCTAAAGCTATAGGCATACTTAGGGGTACTTCCAAAAGGCATCTATATCAGGCGCAAGGAACTCTTGTCCTGATGCCATAAGTGCAAGATATAAGCTTACGTTAGGGTAAGTATATGCGGGAGAGAGGGGGAAGATTGATTCCAACCCCAAACCCCAGAGGGGAATTCTTCCAGACGGTGATTTGATTGGGCAAGTCACCCAATCTCATTGTTTGTCTTCACTACATCCAGCCAGACTTATCAGGATTATAAGGTCAGTAAGCATCAATGTCCCATTTTTATTTTGATACAGAGAACAACGGGCACAAATCTTTTGAGTTACCAGGGGCAAAACCACATTACAACCCCGATCGCCCCGGACAGGTAGAGCATATTTTTTTAGACCTCAGCCTCGATATTCCCAACCAAAGTTACACCGGCAATTGTAGTATTCGCCTATTGCCAATCCGCACTGGCATTGACAGTTTGACTTTGGATGCCGTTAACCTGAATATTCAATCTGTGCAGGTGGATGAGGTGGGGCAAAAGTTTGACTATGACGGTGAAAAGCTGACAATCAGACTTTCTAGTCCGACTCAAGTTGGTAAGCGGTTATTGATTGCGATCGCCTACTCAGCAGAAAAACCCCAACGCGGTATTTATTTTATTCAACCAGACAAACACTACCCCAACAAACCCACCCAAGTCTGGACTCAAGGTGAAGATGAAGACTCCCGCTTCTGGTTTCCTTGTTTTGACTATCCCGGACAATTATCTACTTCCGAAATTCGTGTCCGTGTCCCCAAACCTCTAATTGCCATTTCTAATGGCGAACTGATTCATACTGAGGAAGATGGGAAAGACAAAATTTACCATTGGTCACAGCAGCAAATTCATCCTACCTACTTGATGACTCTGGCAGTAGGCGACTTTGCTGAAATTAAAGATGAATGGAACGGTAAACCCGTTACCTACTACGTGGAAAAGGGAAGAGAAGCAGATGCTAAACGTAGCATGGGCAAAACTCCCCGCATGATTGAATTTTTGAGCGAAAAGTATGGTTATTCCTATGCTTTTCCCAAATACGCCCAAGTTTGTGTTGATGATTTCATCTTCGGCGGGATGGAAAACACTTCCACAACATTGTTAACTGATAGATGTTTACTTGATGAACGCGCCGCTTTAGATAACCGCAATACAGAAAGTTTAGTTGTCCACGAACTAGCACACCAATGGTTCGGCGACTTGCTGGTAATTAAACATTGGTCTCATGCTTGGATTAAGGAAGGAATGGCTTCCTATTCAGAAGTAATGTGGTCAGAACATGAATATGGTTTACAAGAGGCGGCATACTATCGGTTATTAGAAGCGCGGAGTTATTTTACCGAAGATAGTGGTCGCTACCGCCGACCGATGGTAACTCATGTTTACCGAGAAGCAATTGAACTTTACGATCGCCACATTTACGAAAAAGGATCTTGTGTTTATCACATGATTCGGGCGGATTTGGGAGAAGAATTGTTTTGGCAAGCAATTCAAACATTTGTCCAAGATAATGCCCACAAAACTGTAGAGACAGTAGACTTGCTAAGGGCGATTGAAAAAGCGACTGGACGTAATCTTACATTCCTATTTGACCAATACGTTTATCGTGGTGGTCATCCTGATTTTAAAGTCGCTTACTCTTGGGATGGCGATGCTAATTTAGCGAAAGTTACAGTAACTCAAACCCAAGCAACCACAGATAAAGATTTATTTGATTTGAGAATACCCATCGGTTTTGGTTATCCTCAACAAGATTCAAATTCTCAACTCAATACTCCCAACTCAGCACTCAAGACTTTTACTGTGCGGGTAAATGAAAAGGAACAAAGTTTCTACTTCCCACTAGCAGAAAAACCTCTGTTTATCAGCTTCGATCTAGGGAATCATTACCTCAAAACTGTGACTTTGGAATATCCAATACCAGAATTAAAAGCACAGTTAGAATTTGATCCCGATCCTCTTTCTCGGATCTATGCAGCTGAAGCCTTAGCAAAAAAGGGTGGGCTGGAAGTAACTAAAGCGCTTTCTGCGGCACTTGTAAATGAGCAATTTTGGGGTGTGCGTGTCGAAGTAGCTAAACAACTAGCAGAAGTCAAATTAGATCAAGCCTTTGATGGGTTAGTCGTTGGTTTGAAAGATAAAAGTGCTTATGTGCGACGCGCTGTAATAGATGCACTTGCTAACATAAAGACTTCCCAAAGCTATAAAGCTGTGAAAGAATTAGTGCAAGATGGCGACCCCAGCTACTATGTAGAATCAGCCGCTTGTCGTGCAATTGGGGCGATCGCCTCGGCTAACTTGGACGAAAAACCCAGGGAAGAAAAGGTACTCAAACTGCTGAAATCTGTCTTAGAAGAAAGGGCTGGTTGGAATGAAGTCCTCCGTAGTGGTGCGATCGCCGGGTTAGCTGAACTCAAAACCTCAGAAGCAGCTTTAAACTTGTTGCTGGAATACACCAAACCCGGTGTACCCCAAGCCTTACGTTTAGCGGCGATCCGCGCTTTAGGCAAAATTTCTGTTGGTCAAAGTCCAGTCAATTTAGAAAGGATTTTGGAAAGATTAGCAGAACTAGCGAAAGAAACCTTCTTCTTCACCCGAATATCAGTAGTGACCGCATTAGGACAAATGGAGACACCAAAAGCCATTGGAATTTTGCGATCGCTAGCCGATCAAACTCCAGATGGGCGTGTACGTCGCTATGCTGATGAAGAAATTACGCGTGTACAAAGTCATATTGGCCCAGAAACTGCGCTGCGGAATTTGCGTGAGGAACTCGACCAACTCAAACAACAAAATCAGGAATTGAGAAGTCGCTTAGAGAATTTAGAGGCTAAATCAAAGAGTACTGCATCATAAGTAAGCAGCGATAATTCTACATTAAACAGGTAGGGGCACAACATTGTTGTGCCCTTATAATTATTTATACCTCACTACATGTTTAAATACGACATAGCGGTATTGATTTCCGTGAAGATTTTGTGTCATTCATTTAAAAATATCATCAATTCCTTTATTTACCTGTGGAATGTAGGATAAAAACAAATTACCTATCTTAAAAATAGCGGTTTTTTATACATAGTAATTATCAATGCCAAGCTTTGCAAAGTTCAATCACAGTCTATTTCTCGGCATAATTTTATTGTCGGATGTAGCTGCTATTACCCCACTATCACTGGCAACAACTCCAGAAAATATAGGTGTAAAAATTGCCCAAAATATAGATAGCACACCAGCAAAAAAAGTTTTTGAACAAGCAGATAAACTGCGCGAACAAGGAACGGCAGAATCTTTGAAGCAAGCAATTGAGAAATACCAAGAGGCATTACAACTTTATCGGGCGGTGGGCGATAAGGTAGGTGAAGCTACTACCTTAAAAGATATGGGTAGTGCTTACAGAAGCTTGGGGGAATACCAAAAAGCGCTAGATTTATTTAACCAATCCTTGGTACTGTTTCGGTCTGTAGGAGATCGCTCAGGTGAAGCCAAAAATCTCAACAACATTGGCTTAGCTTACTCATATCTAGGAGAAAAACAAAAAGCTTTAGATTTCTACAACCAAGCTTTATCTCTGAGACGCGCAGTAGGCGATAAGAAAGGTGAAGCATCTACCCTCAACAACATGGGCAATGTCTACTCAGATTGGGGAGAAAAACAAAAAGCTTTAGATTTCTACAACCAAGCCTTACCCCTGAGACAGGCAGTAGGCGATAAGAAAGGTGAAGCCGATACTCTCTATGAGATTGGCAATGTCTACTCAGATCTGGGAGAAGAGCAAAAAGCTTTAGATTTCTACAACCAAGCCTTACCCCTGAGACGCGCTGTAGGCGATAAGAAAGGTGAAGCTGGTACTCTAAATGGCATTGGCAATGCTTACTCAAGTTTAGGCGAAAAGCAAAAAGCACTAGCTTTATATAAGCAAGCAGTCCTCTTATTTCAAGCATTAGGCGATCGCCGTGGTGCATCCATCCCTCTTGTCAACATTGTGGGTATCTACTCAAGATTAGGAGAAAAGCAAAAGATGCTAGAGTTCTACAAGCAATACAGAGCTTTCTTCCCTGATCGGGCTGAGGAATATAAATTAGAACATCCTGAATATTACAACAATATTGGTGTAATATATGACAGATTGGGAGAAAGAAAAAAGGCAATAGAATTTTTTAACCAAGCACTTTCTCGTAACCGTGCAGATGGTAATCTTCTTGGGGTAGGTCGGAACCTTTCTAATATAGGATGGTCGTACTCAAGATTAGGAGAAAAGCAAAAAGCCTTAGATTTCTTCAACCAATCCCTACCCCTATGGCGTGCAGGGGGCAATCGCCAAGAGGAAGCTTATACTCTGTACGACATGGCGAAGATAGAACGTGATAGAGGCAATCTTGAGCAAGCGTTGACTCAAATCGAAGCATCAGTGCAAATTATTGAGTTTTTGAGAACTAAAGTTGCTAGTCCCGAACTTTGCGCCGCTTACTTTGCTCAAGCACAAAAGCGTTACCAGTTCTACATTGACTTGCTAATGCAGTTGCACAAAATTAACCCCACACAAGGTTATGACAGCAAAGCTTTAGCCGTTAGCGAACGCGCCAGAGCAAGAACACTTCTAGAGCTACTGAGCGAAGCGAATGCAGATATTCGCACTGGTGTAGATGCTACATTATTAGCGCAAGAGCGCAATTTGCAACAGCAACTCAGCGCCAAAGAACAACAGCGAGTTCAAATCCTCGGTGGCAAATATACTCAAGCTCAAAAAACAGCGATAGAAACAGAAATAGCTAACTTACTAACTGAATATCAAAATATTCAAGACCAAATTCGCGCCACCAGCCCCCGCTATGCGGCTTTAACCCAACCTCAACCCCTTACCCTGCCAGAAATTCAACAACAAGTATTAGATGACAATACATTACTATTGCAATACTCATTGGGTGAAGAACGCAGCTATTTGTGGGCAGTTACAAAAACAGGAATTACTAGCTACGAATTACCCAAACGTGCTGATATTGAAGCACTAACAAAGCGTTTCCAGCAAGAAGAATTAGTTCCCGCACACCAAAGAATTAGAAAACCTCAAGATGCTAAAGCATCAACAGTCTTAAGTAAAATATTGCTACAACCAGTAGCTAAATTGTTAGGCAATCAGCGATTAGTCATTGTGGCTGATGGAGCATTACAATATATTCCATTTGCTGCTTTACCTTCTCCCGCCTCCACTAACGCACAGGATGCAAAGGAATATTTAATATTTAATCATGAAATTGTTAGTTTGCCTTCAGCTTCTACATTAGCGGTATTAAGAAAGGAGACTGCAAACAGAAAAGCCCCTCGTAAAACCGTGGCTTTAATTGCTGATCCCGTTTTTTCTCTTGATGATGAGCGATTGCAAACTACTGTCAAATCTGCTCAAAATCAAAATTCAGATATCCAAGCACTAGCTTTATCCAGAGCATCTGCTGAATCAGATGTTAATCTCAGCAGATTAAATTTTACCCGCACTGAAGCCGAAGCAATTACCGCTTTGTTGCCTCCAAATCAAACCAAAAAAGTCTTAGATTTTGCTGCTTCTCGCAATGCGGCTACCAGTTCAGAATTAGCACAATATCAAATTGTGCATTTTGCCACTCATGGCATTCTTAACAGCAAAAACCCAGAACTATCAGGAATTGTGTTGTCACTATTCGATCAAAATGGCAATCCGCAAAACGGTTTCTTGCGATTGCACGATATTTATAACTTAAATCTGCCAGTAGAATTAGTTGTGCTAAGTGCTTGTCAAACTGGACTAGGTAAGGAAATTAAAGGTGAAGGATTAGTCGGCATGACCAGAGGTTTTATGTATGCTGGTGCGCCCAGAGTCGTTGTGAGTCTATGGGATGTACAAGATCAGGCGACATCTGAGTTAATGAAGAGATTTTATCAAAAAATGTTATCAGAAAAGCTTAAACCAGCCGCAGCATTGAGAGCTGCACAGATAGAAATGTTGAAAGAAAAGCAGTGGAAATTGCCTTATTATTGGGCAGCGTTTTTGTTACAGGGTGAGTGGAATTAAACTCGTATTTTCTATGCGTTGCATTGGTTGTCAGTCAATCGTGTAATTAGTCTTTGATTCACCAACTCAGCCGCTAACCCAATCGCCGCTTTCACACTCGTAGCATCAGCAATACCCTTACCTGCAATATCAAAGGCTGTTCCATGATCTGGTGAAGTTCTCACAAACGGAAGACCTATCGTAGTATTAACTGCACGATCAAACGCCATCAATTTCACAGGAATTAAGCCTTGGTCATGGTAAAGTGCCAAGTAAGCATCAGCAGGATTTTGGCTGTGAGAATTTCCATACCAAGCTTGACCAGGTTTAACCCACATCGTATCTGGTGGTATTGGCCCTTCTAGCTGTAAATTTGGTCGCTTTTGCCGTTCTTGTTCTAACCAGGGAATCAACCAATCTATTTCTTCATTTCCCAATTGTCCCTGTTCGCCACTATGGGGATTTAAACCCGCGATCGCAATTCTCGCTTCCTTGATGCCAAAATCTTTTTCTAAACACTCCACCAGCAAATCCAGTTTCTTGGTTAATAACTGCGGTGTTAGAGTATCAGCTACTTGACGTAGGGGAATATGTGTGGTTGCAAGTAAAGCGCGGAGTGTCCAGTCAGTATGAGGCGATCGCGCTACAAATAACATTCCAAAGCGGTCAACACTAGATTTTTCTGCTAACAGTTCTGTTTGCCCTGGATAATTGTAACCCGCAGCTTTCCAAGCAGATTTAGCTATTGACCCTGTGACAATTGCATCAAATTTACCAGCAAGTGTTTGGGCGATCGCATATTCCATATAGGCAAAACTAGCTGCACCACTCGCTTGATTACCAGTGCCTATAATAACTTGCTCTTTAATTTCTGCCTTTAATGGCACATCGATAACTGACAAAATATCTGGATTTGCCAAAGCTGCTAAATTACCAGTTAAATTTAGTTGGTTATAAGCCTCTAGGAGCAAGTCCACATTACCTATTACTGTCACGTCACAGTTTTTACTAACCGTTGGATCTGCCAAAGCTTTTAAAATCACTTCTGGCCCAATCCCCGCCGGATCTCCTAGCGTCAGTGCCAAACGTGGGCGATGTTCTTGATATGGAGTTACTATTTGATTTTGATTTTGATTAAGTTGAGACATATTGCCGTTCCTCTAACCCTCTCCCCATCTACAGATAATAGGGCTTGACCACCAAACTGGTTTAGAATTATTTACACTGGTCTAATTCAACAGTGGCTGTTATAAAGCTTCTGATAGACCTAGTTTATCTGAGTTGCTTAAGGCGCTTGGTGAACGCAAAACTAAAATACCTGTTTTTTGGACTGGCCAACATGAGATTAGAGCAATTCAGTCTAGTCTACTTAAGCAGACCGAAAAGCAGGAAATCTAAAGATCATCCTTTAGAATCCGCCGCCGTTATCAACCGAATGCAAGCAGGTTTTAACGGCGAAAAATGTTAAACATATCATTCGCTAAGGAGAATCACACCTATGGGCGGCGAAATTTTAAATGCAGCTCTGTTGTCCTTCGGTTTAATCTTCGTAGGTTGGGCCTTGGGTGTTTTATTGCTAAAAATTCAGGGTGCAGAAGAATAATCCTTTTGTATCAATAGTCCTGAAACCTGAGTATAAGTAGTATCCCACGACTAAAGTCGCTTCCTTGAGACTAAATTGCTGTTCAAAAAGTACTAATGTGCTTCATTTTGTTCAGCACTTTTTCGGTAAATAGCTTGTCCGGTTTCCGGACAATGCTGTTTTTGCTAGCTTGCCTGTGGCAATTGAGTTTCTAAAAAAAAAATGTAAACTTTTGTTTACTTGGCGATTCTGATAAGATTCTTTATCATATAACTTAAAAAATTGTTACAACCCTCATGACATTATTAATCGTCGGTGCCACTGGCACCTTGGGAAGACAAGTGGCTCGTCGTGCTATCGATGAGGGGTATAAGGTACGCTGTCTTGTCCGGAGTACCAAAAGAGCTGCTTTTCTTAAAGAGTGGGGTGCAGAACTTGTATCGGGAGATTTATGTTATCCCCAAACCCTTACAGGAGCGCTAGAAGGTATAACCGCAATCATTGATGCAGCAACCTCTCGTCCTACAGATTCACTAAGCATTAAACAGGTGGACTGGGACGGCAAGGTAGCATTGATTCAAGCAGCAAAGGCTGCGGGTGTAGAGCGTTTTATTTTCTTCTCGATTCTGGATGCTGAGAAGTACCCAGAAGTACCGCTGATGGAAATTAAGCGATGTACAGAACTTTTCTTAGCTGAGTCTGGCTTAAATTACACCATCTTACGCCTAGCTGGTTTTATGCAAGGCTTAATTGGTCAATACGGAATTCCCATTTTAGAAAACCAGCCTGTTTGGGTAACTGGTAATTCTTCTCCTGTTGCCTATATGGATACTCAAGACATTGCTAAATTTGCTATTCGTGCTTTAAATGTCCCAGAAACAGAAAGACAAGCTTTCCCAGTAGTGGGTACTCGTGCTTGGAGTGCAGAAGAAATTATTAGTTTATGCGAGCGCTTGTCTGGAAAAGAAGCCAGGGTAACAAGAATGCCGATAAACTTGCTGCGTACTGTGCGGCACGTCATGCGGTTCTTTCAGTGGGGATGGAACGTAGCAGATAGACTGGCATTTACAGAAGTTTTGGCAAGCGGGAAACCGTTAAATGCCTCAATGGAGCAGGTGTACCAAGTCTTTGGGTTAGACCAACAACAAACCACAACCCTAGAAAGCTATCTGCAAGAGTATTTCAGCAGAATTATGAAAAAACTTAAAGAGCTAGACTACGAGAAAAATAAAACTAAAAAGCAGAAATCTAAAAAGACTCCGTTTAAACAATCTTCAAAAGTCAATAGTCAATAGATTCGAGACTAATGACTACATTGTCCAAAATGTGTCACGATTAACATAATACAGAGCATCGCCTAAACTTGGATATTTGAATGTGCCGAAAGCAGGCATTATCTACAATGACCTCAAACCGATAGCGGGTCGCATCGCTATCGAACTGAAAGACAAACTAACCGCTGCCGGTTGGAATGTATGCATCACAACAAGTATCGGTGGCATACTGGGCTACTCTAACCCCGATAGTCCTGTATGCCATACCCCACTTGATGGTCTGACGCCACCTGGGTTTGACTCAGACATGGAATTTGCTGTGGTATTAGGGGGAGACGGCACTGTTTTGGCAGCGTCTCGTCAAGTAGCCCCCTGTGGTATTCCACTGCTAACGGTGAATACCGGTCACATGGGGTTTTTGACAGAAGCTTACCTCAATCAACTGCCCCAAGCAATGGAGCAGGTGATGTCGGGTAAGTATGAAATTGAAGAGCGAGCAATGCTCACCGTCAAAGTGCTGCGGGGAGAATCAGTGCTTTGGGAAGCACTCTGCTTGAATGAAATGGTACTGCATCGGGAACCATTGACCTCTATGTGCCATTTTGAAATTGCCGTAGGGCGTCATGCGCCAGTTGATATAGCAGCAGATGGTGTAATTATCTCCACACCAACTGGTTCTACAGCTTATTCTTTGAGTGCTGGTGGCCCGGTAGTCACCCCTGGCGTACCCGTGCTGCAACTAGTACCAATTTGTCCCCATTCTCTAGCATCTAGGGCATTAGTGTTTCCAGATACGGAACCAGTAAACATCTACCCAGTCAATATTCCACGGTTGGTGATGGTAGTGGATGGGAATGGAGGATGCTATGTGCTACCAGAGGATCGGGTACATATAGAGCGATCGCACTACAGCGTTCGATTTATTCGCCTGCAACCGCCAGAATTTTTTAGAATTTTACGAGAAAAATTAGGCTGGGGTCTACCGCATATTGCTAAACCTACTTCTGTAGAATTACCTTAAATGAAGTTAAGAGTACTGAGTGCTGAGTAATGAAGAAAGTATGAAAAATTAAAAAAGAGCAGTGAAGAAATGGTTTGATTTTTTCTTTTTTACTGTCCACACCCAGCACTCACAACTCATAACTTACAACTCAGTACTCAGCACTGATCTTTGCTTTTGAAAGATTTTCTTCCAGAATTGTTGTTGTAGTAATGGTATTTGGAATTAGTGATGAAAATTGCATCTGGGAATTTGATGGGCGATACCTGAACGTGCTAAAACATCCGAAGCAGCATCTCATAGCAAAATAAAGTTCAGAGCTACAATTTTTTCTTGGTATCAAGTCAGAATTGCTCCCGTATCAGAAACTCATAAATTAGATCTCTAACTCATGTACAGACTTTCTCTAGAACGTTAGTACAATCCAAAATTCCAAATCCTACATCGCAAATTAATATGACAGTTGCTCACAGTCCCTGTGTTTTGGTGGTTGAAACCGATGAGAGCCTAGCCAATCAGCTTTCTTTCGATTTGCAAGAGGCTGGCTATGACTCCATTTTGGCTCATGATGCAGCCAGCGGTTTACAATACAGTCGTGATCGCCAACCGGCTTTAATTGTTTTAGACCGGATGCTGGCAGGAGAATCAGGACTCTCGTTGTGCAAAAATCTTAGAAGTGCGGGTATGCGATCGCCTGTGCTGGTACTTATGGCACGTGATACAGTTGATGATCGTGTTGCTTGTTTAGAAGCTGGAGCTGATGATTACATCCTCAAGCCTTACCGTTCAGAAGACTTTTTGAAGTTGATTCGCCTCTACTTAAAACCCGATGTCGATACCACAGAGCAGTTACGCTTTGGAGACTTGGTTTTAGACATAGCAACTCGTCGTGCTATACATAACGCACGGGTAATTGACTTAACTATGAAAGAATTTGAACTTTTAAAGTTCCTCATGGAACACCCCCGTGAGGTGTTAACTCGTGAACAAATTCTTGAAAATGTTTGGGGTTACGATTTTATGGGTGAGTCGAATGTGATTGAAGTGTACATACGCTATTTGCGCCTGAAAATCGAAGATGAAGGTCAAAAGCGCCTAATTCAAACAGTGCGAGGTGTAGGGTACGTTCTAAGAGAGTCCTAGAAGCCAATGGCAGGAGCAACAAAAGCTACAAAGCAACATTCGACAATCCCACCTCTCAACAGGGTGGGATTCTTAATTAAAAGTGAAATAGTATAATTTGTGGGCTTTCTTCTTTAAAATTTGTAAAATCGAAATCTAAATTACAAAATCGATAACTATATGCTACGTAGGCTAAATTTGTTCTCAATATTGCTGAGTGTTTTGTTAATGGGTTGTTCTCCACCAACAACAGCTAAACCTCCTACTCCCACTTCCGGCTCTCAAACTCAAGCACCAGTACCTGCTGGTCAAAAACTACCAATTTCTGCTGTAGCAACTATTCCCAACGGCACAAAGATTCAATTGGAAGTAGCAAAGACACCGGAACAGCAAGCGATGGGGTTGATGTATCGCACAAATTTGGCAGATAACCAGGGAATGTTGTTTAAGTTCCCTTCAGCACAACCAGTTAGCTTTTGGATGAAAAATACACTCATACCGCTAGATATGATATTTCTCCAAAATGGGGTGATAAAGTATATTCAAGCTTCTGCTCCTCCCTGCGCTAGTGAGCCTTGCCCTACCTATGGGCCCAATACACCAATTGATACAGTAATTGAACTGCGGTCTGGACGAGCTGCCGAATTAAATTTGCAGGTAGGTAACCGTGTCAAAATTGAGTTATTAAAGTCCGAAGCTTTGCGTAGCTCACAATCGGGTTGATTACTATTTCAATAATCCTTAATTTCACTCAATTATTTTTTTGTAAAAAAAGTATTAAGTACCGTGATATAATGTCGGATCACAAACCTACTATTTAAGATATTGCCAATAAATGGGAAATATTTTTGTATCCACGGTAGAATCAGAGCTTTCAAGCTTATCTACAGAAAATCTTCCTTTTGGAGTACGGATAAATATTTGCTAATAAGAGACTATAAGCTATGGTAACTTTGTTACCAAATGTGCAATTAAATAAAACGCTGCCGTAAATAAAGACGAAACCAATTTGATTTGGGGAAAGTCTAGTTTGGAAAATTGGGCAGACAAGTAGCGATAAATTTTTAACCTTTTCCCCTCTTTGAAGAAGTCAATTTCTTCGAGATAAATTGAGACTAAATCTACTGCGGTGTTTCAGTAATAATGCCACAGTGACAGATTAAATACTGGCAACTAGCTACTGAGCAACGGTGAACTGATATATGACAATACACTCTGCGCTAGGAGGTGAGATACAAATGGCACCATCAACATATTCTCGGCTGATTCATTTTTTGCAAGAAGATTTGGCAATTTCTACAGCGTCGTTGGCAGTGGCGCTGCGACACAGAGAACAAGATCCAGGCCCTTTACCAATGATTCTTTGGCAGTATGGATTGATTACTCTCGATCAGTTGGAACAAATTTATGATTGGCTGGAGACAGCATAGTAATGAGTAGCTCAAGCAGGAGAATTGAGGTATGTCAAATCAACTATGCCTTGTACAAAGGCTAATAGATAGGGAAACAGACTTTCAGCATTACTACTTGATGACATTCACATTAAAAGAGCGAGTTAAAAGTTTAACTCGCTCTTTTAATTTAGTGCTGAGGATGGTTTTTTTCCTTAGCACAATGCCAAGTTGAGATTTTGAATTTTAAACTGACAATACTCACGACTGGCTAAATACTCTAGCTGCTGCCGCTACACCAGATCCTGGGGTGAAGTTTTCGTAGCCGAGTTCAGTAAGGGCAACTTCCAAGGATGCTATGCAGCTGAGAATATCGCGATCGCTGACAAAGCCCAAGTGACCAATACGGAAAATTTTGTTTGACAGATGGTCTTGGCCACCTGCTAGGGCAATATCAAAGCGCTTTTTCATAAACGACCGAATTTTATCCGCTTCAATACCTTGAGGTGCTACAGCCGTAATCGCTGGACTAGCATAACTATCATCCGCAAACAGCGGTAAATTCAACCCCTGAATAGCAGCACGGGTAGCATTCTTAAGTCGCTGGTGTCGGGCAAATATCGATTCTAATCCTTCCTCTTTCATGATCCGCAACGTGGTGTGCAGTGCCATGATTAGGTTCACAGGCGGAGTAAATGGAGTAGTGTTTTTCGCCGCAGATTTACGGTACTTATTTAAATCCAGATAATATTTCGGCAATTTAGCGGTTTTGTAAGCTTCCCAAGCTTTGGGGCTGACAGAGACAAATCCCAATCCAGGGGGAATCATATAACCTTTTTGCGAACCGGAAGCGACTACATCCAATCCCCAAGCATCTACAGGCAAATTGAACGCGCCTAAACTTGTGACAGCATCAACAATAATTAAAGCTTCACCGTGGGCTTTGACATGACTGTTAATGGCTTCTAAGTCATTGAGTACACCCGTTGAAGTCTCGCTGTGGGTGATGATGACAGCTTTGATTTGTTTTTCTTTATCAGCTGCTAATTTTTCTGCAAACACTGCTGGATCTAAAGGTTGTCCCCATTCAGCAATAATTGGTTCGACATTCAGACCATAGGCTTGACCAATTTCTACCCAGCGTTCGCCAAACTTACCATTAGAGCCTACCAAAATGCGATCGCCTGGAGACAAAAAATTAATTATTCCGGCTTCTACCGCACCCGTACCGCTGACATTCAGCGTCAGCACATCACTTTGAGTTTGGTGCAGCCATTTGAGGTTTTCGTTTACCTCTGCCAAGATGTTGCTAAATTCACCAGTACGGTGTCCAATTGGGTGCTTGGCCAATGCAAGTAAGGCAGCCTCTGGCACTGGTGTAGGGCCAGGAATCATCAGCATCAACTTATCGTCCATGTGTTTGTCCTATTAAATAAAAGTCAAAATTTTGGGGATGGTTAATTCTGGTAGTAAATTCTAGACATTCGTCTATATACACAATTAAGTTTGTCACCAGTTGTTTCGCATATTCTCCCCATTCAGAGGAAAAGGATTATTGGAGCTAAACTTGTTGACACTCCGGCTTACCTGATATTACCTGAAGGAATATCACCAAACCCATAGACGCGCTTTGGGCTTCTAATCCCCTAGAGCAGTAGCTGATCGTAGGCGAGCGTAAGGGAGACATCAAAATTATTGTCCAGGTTGTCTAATTTCTGTAAGAACGATTATCTAGAATCTCACAAATGTGGGTACAGCTACAATGAGTTATCAAATTTTACCTTGCTGCGTACCTGTTGACCAAGGTAGTTCAATTCATGTTTGTTTGGTAAGCGCTCGCTCTTGCTTTTCTACCCAAAGATGTTTGATTCCCTATCTGTGGAATGTAGTACAAGCTCTGGCGGAAGTTTACTATGTGACCATTATTAATATCAATGCATTTATAAGGGCGGCATAATGAAACTACCTCAATTGATTGTCACAACTGTCGCGGCAATTGCCTTTGGCTATGTCGGCTCTCAATACTTCAATAAAAATATTATGTATGCTATGGGTGCGGGAATGGTTGGGCTTGGTACGGCGGCATATCTTACTCCGTCTAAGTCTAAAGAAAAGCCTATTCACACACAACCGAAACAGTCGGCATGAAAAGCAAATTATGGCAATGCACTTTAATATAAAAAGCTCTTTTTTGAGATAAAAGTAGCCAAGAGGATATACTTTTTTATAAACAATGCTAAAAACTTGCTTGTTTGCAAGTCAGCGCCAGATTAACAATTCAAAATTCAAAAATAAAAATATAGATGGATAGTTTAAATTTTGCCTCCGTTACCAGGAGCATTATCTGTAGAAAAACTATAGATTTGGCTTGGTGCGAGATATATAGGTTAGGCGAATAATATTCATAATTCCGTACCCCTACTCAGTCTACTTGCTGATTGCCACTTCTGGGATTAAGAATTGAGGAAAACATCTCAACAAAAATCGTAGGCAAATCGAACAAAGATGTCGAAGTAGAGGTTGGGAATGGCTATCAAGCTATCACCGATCAATCGGGGGCGGCAGCTTTTTCAGCATGATGGTTAATAGACCAACGATGGTCAATCGCTACAGACGAAAACTTGCAAATTTCTTCTAGGCGCTTTTGTTGGACAGCCGCTTTACGCAGAGTAATAATTAGCTGATTTACCTGATGCCGCAAATCCGGATTTTGATTTACTGCTGACATAGTTTGTCTTTCTAAAAGTTGCAGTATAAGTTCGTAATGGATAGGTGAGGGCAGAGGAATTTGCTCCATGAAGTTAATCTTGTTTTTCAAATTAGTGATTTTTAGATAAGCCAAGGTTGTTGTGTTTCTAAGTAAATTGTTACATAGGCAACAAGTATTTGTTGATCCCTGTGGGAGTTTAGGCTATGAAGATTTAGCAAAGTCATTGGTGAGTCTGTAACGTGCCCTAGTACCCAATCGCACTAAGCGCCATTAGGTGGCTATAAAGGTACAAAAGAGGCATTTTATAAATCCCTCGGTATTATACGGGCGATCGCTAACTCTGGATCTGGTTGTTTTACCAAAGATTCACCAATGAGTACTGCGGATGCGCCAGCTGTTGCTACTAAACTCAGGTCATCTGGGTTATGTAATCCTGACTCGCTAACCACCAAGATGTTCCGTTCTTGCAACTGCTGACCTCTTGCAGCTAATAATTGGCAAGTTGTTTGCAGGTCAACGGAGAAGTCTTCTAAATTGCGATTATTGATTCCTATTAAGGAGACACCATCTAAACTTAACACTCGGTCAAGTTCTGCCAAACTATGAACCTCAATCAAGACTGCCATATTGAGAGACTTGGCAATTTTGATAAAGTATTGCAAATCTTGATCGCTTAGTATAGCCGCAATCAGTAAAACTGCGTCTGCGCCCTTAATTCGGGCTAAATACATCTGGTAAGGATAGATAATAAATTCTTTACACAATAACGGTAAATCTACGACAGTACGAACCTTAGCTAAATTGTCAAAACTGCCTTGAAAGAACTTCACATCTGTCAGTACAGAAAGACAACTAGCACCACCTTGTCGGTATGAAAGAGCGATCGCTGCTGGGTCAAAATCTTCTCGTAAAACACCTTTACTAGGAGAAGCTTTTTTGACTTCTGCAATTAACGCTGGTTTTGTCTTACCTTGTCGTAACGCCTCCACAAAATCACGAGTTGGCGGTGCTGTAAGTGCTTGCTTCTGCAATTCTCGCAAAGGCATTCTTTCGCGCATTTGGTCAACTTCTATTTCTTTTTGCCAGACAATTTCCTCCAAGATGTTGTTGGGGGTGGCATCTGGCATAGCAACCTCATAGCGTATAACGGAGACAGAAACAGTTGAGCTAGGTGAACGGCGACGGATTTGCATGATGGGGACTGGGGATTGGGAAAAAACAGGGGAGCAGGGGGCAGCTTCGAGGCAGGGGACAAGGGGACAAGGTGAGACAGCGCTGCGAAGAGAAGTGCCTTGCGCGGGGAACCCGCGTTGTGGCAACTTCGGGGAGGGTTTCCAACGCCAGTCGCTCATGGGGGAGACCCCCAAGACCGCGCTGGCTCCTCCGCAGGCGACTGCGTTCTCCGAAGGGGTTCTCGAAGAGTACCCGAAGGGGGACACGGGGAAAGAACTATAAATAACTCTCTTGCTCCTTGTCCCCCCATCCCCCATGCTCCTTGTCCTCTTCACCCGATGCCCAATGCCCAATACCTAACTGGCGATCGCTCGTTTATAGGCTTCGTCCAGAACTTCTGAAAGTGTTGGGTGGGCGTGAACCAAATGAGCGAGGGTATTAACAGATTGACGGTTGGCGATCGCTGCTGACGCTTCATGAATTAAGTCTGAGGCGTGCATTCCCATAATGTGAACACCCAAGACTTCTCCTGTGTCTTTGCGATACACTACCTTTGCTATACCGTCTGCTTCATTTTCTGCCAACGCTTTAGAATTACCTTTGAAGTAACTCCTACTAGTTCCTACTTCAAAGCCTTCAGCTTGACCCAATTCCTTAGCTGCTGTTTCCGTCATGCCGACATAGCTAATTTCTGGGTGAGTAAACGCTGCTGCTGGGATGCTGTGATAATCTACGACACGCTGGTGACCAACTATATTTTCCACCGCAACAATGCCTTGAGCAGAAGCAGCGTGAGCCAGCATCATTTTACCGTTGGCATCGCCAATAGCCCAGAGATGCGGTACAACTTCACCAGATGACAACACTGCCATGCGGTCATCGACGGGAATGAAATTGCGCCGATCAAGTTCCACACCTACAGTATCCAAACCGAGATTTTTAGTAGCTGGGATGCGTCCGGTAGCTACTAAGCAAGCATCCACCTCGATCACATCTACATCTTCTTTGGTTTTGAAATCTGCTAACTCAATCACCACCGGAGAACCAGGTATGACTTTTTTGGCGTATATTCCCACTTTAGTTTCAATATCGCGGGGAGTAATCAGCACCCGTTCGGCAAGTTTGGCAATGTCGCGGTCAAATCCTGGCATTAGCTGATCTAGGGCTTCAATCATCGTGATTTCACAGCCCAAAGCCGAGTAAATATCAGAAAATTCCAAGCCAATGTAACCACTGCCAATAATTGCCACCCAGTTTGGTAGCGATTCTAACTTTACACCTTGGTCACTAGTAAAAACAGTTTTGCCGTCTACTTCAATCCCCGGAGGAACAAAGGGTACTGAACCGGGAGAAAGGATGATGTCTTTAGCTGTGATAGTTTTTTCACCACCATCACCACTGACACTAACTTTTTGTGTGCCAGCTACTTTTCCCCAGCCTTTAATGATATCGACTCCCAGACGTTTGAGGCTATTTGTTAAATCGCCTTGGATTTTGGCAACGAGATTGTCGGCATGATTGGCGATCGCTTGCCGATCAAACTCCACATTTCCGACTTGAATTCCCAGCGACTTGAGGTGGTGGGCATTACGTAAGTCTCGCACACGTCCTGATGCCGCTAGCAGCGCTTTCGACGGAATACAACCCCGGTTGACACAGGTTCCCCCCATGTCAGCTGCTTCAATAATCGCTGTTTTGAGACCGCAGCTTACGGCGTGTAGGGCTGCGCCATGACCACCTACACCAGCGCCTATAATAACTAAATCGTAATCGAATCCATGACTCACGTTAGTTTCCCCGTGTGCTTCGCCTTTTTATTCTCAACTTGACTAGCAACCAGTGCAACCCCTTTGAGGTTCGGCTATTGCTAAATCAAATTTATGATTTACGCTAGCAGGCAAAGAGACTGAATATCTTCAGTATCATAGCCAAACTTGTATACTCACTTCATTTAATACTTAAATTTACCAGTTACTGGGGACTGGGGACTGGGAAAAAGCAGGGGTGCAGGGGAGACAAGGGGACAAGGGGACAAGGGGACAAGGGGAAAGAACTATGATTAAATCTTGCTCCAAGTTGTTCCCCCATCCCCCATGCTCCTTGTTCTCTTCACCCAATACCCAATCTCCAGTCCCCAATCCCCAATCCCCAATACCCAATCCCCAACCTTTGAGTTTGTTTGCAACGTTTAAACTTCACGCTCAACCAGGGTTTAAAATCTTGGCACGCACAGGATTGAAGTAAGCGATCGCTCAATGTTAATTCCTAATTTTAGTGAATTTACTATCCGCCGCAATGCCAACGCCAAATCTTTTCAGCGTGGCGAGGCATATTATGAAGCAGATGCTGTCATCTCCCTCACCCAACGTGGCAATCTGCTACAAGCAGAAGTAGAAGGGAATGAAGTTAAGCCCTATCAAGTCCGCCTTTGTCTCAATAATGAGGGGCTGAATTCTGCCAACTGCACCTGTGCCTACGATTTAGATGGTTGGTGTAAACATATCGTAGCCACAATGCTCGTCTGTATGCGTCGGCCAGAAATTGTAGAGGAGCGTCCTACTTTAGAGCAACTCCTGAATCGTCTGGATCATCTTCAAACCCAAAGATTACTGCAAGAGTTGGTGGCAGAATACCCCAGACTGATAGAGGCAATTGATCGCCATGTCAATTTGATTGTACATCCTGTTGCCAAACAACAAAGTGCCAAAAAAGCTAAACCTGTACGCCAAGCTACCATTAATCCCAAACCTTTTGGGCAGCAAGTGCGCCAGATTCTTCGGGATGCGGTGCGTGCTTGGGAAGATGGTTATGATGATGACCCGATTACCGAAGAATTGCTCGGTGTTGTGCAAACTGCTGTAGATTTGAGCGAACGGGGAGATGGTAATAATGCGATCGCTATTTTAGAAGCGATTACCTCTGCGTGTGTAGAAAATTGGGATGATGTTGCAGAGTACGGTGCTGATAACGATGAGATTGTTCAGGAATTAAATGATGCTTGGTGTGAAGCAATTCTCACCGCCGAACTCACCCCAGAAGAAAAAGTTGATATCCAAATAAATTTGGAAGCATGGCAAGATGAGTGGGACGCTGATTTTGGATTAGTTTCAGAAGCTTTGCGCCAAGGCTGGGATTACCCGCCACTGGTGCAGGTTCTCCAGGGTAACATCACAGAAAGAGGAGTTTGGGAAGGAGAAATACCAGACTATGCCGATGATTTGGCATTGATTCGGCTAAAAATTCTCGAACGTCAGGAACGTTACCAAGAATACTTGTATCTGGCAGAAGCGGAAGGACAAACTCAACAATATTTGACCATGTTAGGGCGCTTAGGTAGGGTAGAGGAAGCAGTTGAGGCTGCTCAAACGCAGATGAACACAATGGAAGAAGCTTTTGCCCTAGCGAAAACACTCACAGAACAGAAATCGTTGCCACAAGCATTAGACATTGCTGAAAGTGGATTAAAGTTACCAGGAAATTGTCAGTATAGCTTGGGGCTATGGATGAGTGATTTAGCTGAAGAGTTGGGTAATCGGGAGGCTGCTTTATTAGCAAGAAAGGCTGCTTTTCAAGCCAAGCCTTCTTTATTTGACTACCAGAAGTTAGAAGAATTGGCAGGGGAAAACTGGGCAAGTGTCAAAGCAGAATTGTTGCAAATCATCCGCACCTATAATGGCTGGGGAACGGAGTCAGCCAAGGTGAATATTTATTTACATGAAGGACTAATTGATGATGCGATCGCAACTGTAAATGATTTTAGTTCCTACAATTCTGAGTTAATTTATCGAGTCATGGATGCTGCAATATCTCACAATCCTGACTGGGTGATTTCTAATGCCTGTCGCCGTGCCGAGTTAATTATAGATGCAGGTAAGGCAGAATATTATGATCATGCAGTTCAGTGGTTAAAAAAGGCACGCGCCGCCTATTTAGAATCTGGGAGAAAAGCAGATTGGGCTAGCTATAAAGCCGAGTTGATGGAAATCCACGGACGCAAGCGTAAATTGATGGGATTATTTAAGGAAAAGGGCATGGAATGATAGACAAAGCTATTTAATATCATCACTTGGGAACCTGCAATTTTTGTAGGGTACGTTACGCTGTCGTTAACGCATCTTACATCTACTGCAAACCGAGAATTGTACACAATGCCAATGCTAATTGCTCTATATAATCATGATCTAGATGACCAATAACTCTAATGATTCTGGATTTATCAATGGCTCGAATTTGCTCACAAAGTATTACGGAGTCTTGGTTTAATCCAGCAACTCCTAAAGAAACAAATACATGAGATGGTAAAAGAGCACGCCGAATCTTAGATGTAAAAGGTGCAATTATTGTGTGAGGACTAACAGCATTCGCTTGATCAATTTGTAGAACCACAACAGGTCTAATTCCTGCTTGTTCTGTACCTATCACTGGATTTAGATCGCAAAGAATCACATCCCCCCGCATAATTTCTACCACTTGATTTCCCCACGGGCTAAACGATTCTCATAGTCTTCTAAATTGGATAGGTAGTCAGAAAAGTCTGATTCTACTAGATCTAAAGATTCCATAGATTGAAACCATGATGAAGAGTCTTTAGTGCCATACTTCCAAACAAGGAAGTCTATAAAATCACTGACCTCTTGAACCAGAGAATCTGGAAGAAGGCGAATCTTTGCAATAGTTTCATCATGTACAGCCATAAGATATGCCTTTTAGTTGTGATTTTATTTCTAGGATACTCTGTAAAACTCGTGTTTTTTGAATATCAACTCTTGCCATTGGTGTTAAATTTTTCTATGATTAGCTCTTCTGAAATTGATGAGGCTACTATTCTAAGATTAATGTCAACTATTATTTTATTGTTGTCGAAACTTATATTTGTTTTTTTAACTAATAATTCTACTGGTAGATTATCACTTAATTTAATTTGATTAGATATTTGATTTTTATATCCTGCTTCTTCAAGCCATTCAGTAATATTTCGCCAGTTTTCTACCTTTTCATCAGATTTATCCACTAAATTCTTCACATACTTATACAAAGTATTACAAAGGTCAACTTCGACACCTTTGATGTTCTTATTGAGCTTTTCAGCTATTTCAGCCGGACTGTAACCACAAAGCAACCCGCGCAAGTGTAGTTTTTCGACTGGTGTCAAACGCTTTCCCTTGGCGGATGAAATGTCTGTGTACAGCGTTTCCAAATCCCAGTACTTTGCAGCCTGGGTGAATTGCTGATCAATAGATGTCATTGCTCTGATTCTTGATATAGAAGTTCCTAGCCTTATCCTAGCCTAAGCTCTAATTGTTGCTAGTACATTCTGATTATTTTTAAATTTAGCATTAAAAAATATTAGTTTTAAATTTAAATGCGTAATAATACGTATAAAAATTGATGGCGCTATGTTATGGGCGAGTTTTGCTTGTGTTCCACAAAAGCTTTTTATGGCTGATTCCTACAGCTAGGCTAACTTAACCACTAACACTTGTTAGCCGTTTAGCTTCAGTGATAATACATTACTAAAAATTACACTAAGGAGCATTTGATGGTTTCATTTTACCTTGGTCATAAAGCTAATGAACTTGCCAAAGGCGCTCAAGAGCGATATGAACGTGCTGTTGAATGGTTGAAAGAAGAGGAAGAAGCTACTAACAAGTTAGCAGCTGAGTATGGCCAACTCCAACTCAAGGTCATTAAAGACACGATTAAGCGTTTTGTTGATTTTCTTGAACGCACTGGTAGAAAAGCTTCCGAAAGCGAGAAGCGGCTTTTAGAAGGTCTAGACTTTTCAGTTCAGCAGATACAAGAATATAAAGCTGCTGCCATAGCAGCAGAACAGTATTTCATGGCTGGTGCTAAAGCCGCTGGAGCCGCAGCAGCAGGTTATGGGAGTGCTATAGGTGTTGCTACTTCTATAGGAGTGGCAAGCACCGGAACAGCTATCTCAAGCCTCAGTGGAGCCGCAGCCACTAATGCAATGTTGGCATGGTTCGGCGGTGGTATGGCTCTTGGTGTGTGGGTGCTAGGTGGTATCACTGCTATTCCAGCTTTGGCTATTGGTGGCTTTTTTGCGGCTTGTGAAGGTGAAAAAGCCATGACCAAAGCGCAAGAATATGTAGCCAAAGTCAATGAAGCAGTTACTGAAATTTACGCTGCCGATGATTATGCAATACAAGTAAAACAGCGCATTACTGAGTTAAAAACTGTTTTTGAATCCCTAAACACTCTTGCTGTTAAAGGACTGAACGAACTTGAATTTCAAGCTTTTGATTCAAACAGAGATGCCGAGAAGTTTCAACAGGTAGGACTTCTGATGAAAGCACTTGTAGAAATTCTGAAAACCCCAGTCTTGAACAGTGAAGGAAAACTTAATCTTGGCACTGTCACCATTTTAGAAAAATACCGCACCCTACCAGGTAAATAAACATGACAGCTAAGAAAGTTCATGTAGAAGTATTGGGAACAGGTGCAGATGCTCTTCAAAGCTTACACGCTATTATTGAAGCCTACACTGATTACAAGAAAGTTGCACAAGAAGAACAGACTAAACGACGTGATATCGAAGCCTGGGAAAAAACAACAATTGCCCAGGTTCAAGCTAATCGTGATGTTCTGATAAAGTATCTTGAAAGCTCATTTGATGAACGAGCAAATAATTTTCGTTTTCTGTTTGAGAAAGTCGATCAGGCAATTGCACAGGGTGATAATAAGCAATTAAGTTTATTCCTGCATTCCATCACTGAACTAGCAAAATCTAGTCCATTTAAAGACTTTGCAGATTTGACATCAGTGAGAGCGGCTCTCGACAATCCACAGCATGAATGGACAATTTGATAAGGAAAAGCCGCATGAATGATGAATGCAAACAAAAATTTTAGGATTATTAAATAAGTTTGTCATGTAGCGATCGCACTGATTTTTTTATATTGATGTCAAGTGCGATCGCCTATTTTTATTACTCGCAAATATTCAGGCGATCGCTAATAAAATTATTTAAATCATGGGTCTTAACATTTCCCGCACCGTAATTATGCATTCAGGAAAAGCTGAGGGTGAAATTTGCACATCCTCTGCAATAATTGTCTCACTTTGATAACCTTCTTGGCTCGGTAAGCGATAAACATGAAGCTTCCGCCCATTTACATCTAAAACCCAGTAATCTAAAATACCCGACTTGGCATAGATAGATGCTTTCACCTCTCGGTCATATTTGAGACTGGTATCAGCTACTTCAATAATCAGAAATATTTCAGATGGAGTGGGATGGTGGTCATCGTAATCCAAGGAATCGGGAATTACCACAGCCACATCTGGTTCTGGTTCAGAATAATCATTCAATTGCACAGGAGACTGAAATCGCAATAAAACGCGATCGCCTAAGCGGTTCCGCAATAATCTTTCCGTGCGAGTAATCGCTGACTCATGGGCGGTTCCCTTGGCTGCCATCCGAATTATTTGCCCCGCAATTAACTCAACCCGTTCTTCTGGATGAAAAATTCCAGCCTCCGCCATGCGGTGATAGTCTTGAACTGTTAACAGGCGAATACCTAAAACCATATCAGTTAAGCCGGACAGTTCAGTGCTTTTGCTTTTTCCAGTCTATCGATTCTAGTGATTTACTGTCATTATCTGATAGCTAATAGTGCAAATAAACCCTAATGTTTGTAGAACATGGGTTCAAAGTATATATTTAAACAAGCTTTTTAAACGGAGAGGGAGGGATTCGAACCCTCGTATACATTGCTGCATAACAGCATTTCCAGTGCTGCGCCTTCAACCACTCGGCCACCTCTCCAGGTGCCACGATTTACAATTCTACAATGAAATCGCAGAAAATGCAAAGATAAAAGAAGACATTTGAGAGTAAAGCTAAAATCCCGAATCAAGATGTCCCAAACATACACAATTAAAGTTCACGATCGCACTACAGGCAAAGAATACACCCTAAGAGTGCCAGAAGACCGCTACATCCTGCACAGTGTTGAACAACAAGGATCAGAATTGCCATTTTCTTGCCGCAATGGTGCTTGTACTACTTGTGCTGTCAGGGTGCTATCAGGAGAAATTTACCAACCAGAGGCAATTGGATTGTCGCCTGAGTTACGGCGGAAAGGTTATGCCCTATTATGTGTGAGTTATCCCCGTTCTGACTTGGAGGTGGAGACACAAGACGAAGATGAAGTCTATGAACTCCAGTTTGGGCGCTATTTTGCTAGGGGGAAAGTTAAGGCGGGTTTACCGTTAGATGAGGATTAAGATTTGGTTCGCGCAAAGATGCAAATTCAGGCTTTGGTGAAGCGTCTTGGCATTTGGACGCGCAGAATAATTATATTGGCTTGTCTATTACTGCTAGTCAGTTGCCAAGCCAAAAATCAGCCTACAGCTAATCAGATACAGGTGAAAGTAGCGCGGGTGGTCAGTGGGCAAAGTTTGGAAGTTCTAGGTGTAGCTGAACAACCAAACTTGATTTCCCAAGTGCGGTTAATTGGTATTGATGCACCAGATATACGTCAGCGTCCTTGGGGAGAGAACGCCAGACAAGCGTTAGAAACGCTAATTGGCGGTGCAGAACAAGTTGTAACGCTGGAGTTTGATCTAGAGGCAAAAGACAAAGTTAACCGGACTTTAGCCTATGTGTGGAAAGATAAGGTGTTGTTGAACGAAGAAATAGTGAAACAAGGGTATGCACTATTTGTCGGGCGATCGCCTAATCATAAATATGACCAGCGTTTAGAACGCGCTCAACAATGGGCTAGACTCATGGGGCAAGGAATTTGGCAATCAGAAAAACCCATGCGTCTTACTCCTGCTGAGTTTCGTCGCCAATATCGTTAAAGGGGGATTAGGGGCTGGGGATTGGGGACTGGGTAGACAAGGGTTACAAGAGAACTAATAACTAATGACTAATCTACAAATTTTTCTAGACATTGCGACCGAAGCGGCGTTAGCTGCGGGTGCTGTGTTGCAGGGGTACTGGGGTAAATTAGAAGATGCAATTACAGAAAAAGGACGCCCTGGTGATTTAGTCACAGCGGCTGATAAAGCTGCGGAAGTTGTGATTTTAGAAATTTTGCGTCGTCACTTTCCTCAGCATTCCATCTTGGCCGAGGAATCAGGGAAACTAGGAAATCAAGACAATGAATATCTTTGGGCAATTGATCCTCTAGATGGCACAACTAACTATGCCCACCAATATCCTTGTTTTGCTGTTTCCATCGGGCTATTAATTAATGGCGTTCCACAAGTCGGTGTAATTTATAACCCTTTTCATGATGAGTTATTCCGTGCTGCTGCTGGCTTAGGAGCAACACGCAATCGTCGCCCTATTCAAGTTTCAGGGGCTTCTGAATTAGGTAAGAGTCTGTTAGTAACAGGATTTGCCTACGATCGCCGCGAAACTTCTGACAACAACTACGCAGAATTTTGTCACCTCACCCATCTGACTCAAGGAGTCAGGCGCAGTGGTTCGGCATCAATGGATTTGGCTTATGTTGCCTGTGGGCGTTTTGATGGCTACTGGGAAAGGGGACTTTCTCCTTGGGATATTGCTGCGGGTGTCATTTTATTACAAGAGGCTGGAGGGAAAGTCACCGCTTACGATGGTTCTCCCTTAAAAATTGAGTCTGGTAGAATTCTCGCTACGAATGGTTATATTCACGACACCCTCAGCCGTGAACTGATGCAAATTCCACCACTATCAACTTGGAAATGAGGTGATGGAAAAATAACTAATTAATTGTATGACTTTTAACAATTGCCTACTGACAAATCACTAATGCACCGAAGTAAACTAGAAAGAATCTTTTTGCTCCTTTGGTGCATACCCCTATATGTTGTTGAAAATAGAGCGCGGACTTTTTAAATATGATTTGACAGATCATCACGCAGTTTTGTGCGTTCCCGTTGATGCGGATATCACAGAGATCCGCAAACGCTATCTCAAAATTGCCCGTCGCTTGCATCCTGATACCAATGCTGCTGCAAATGCTGCGGACAAGGAGGCATCTAGCGAGTTTTTATCAAAGTTGGTTAACCCAGCTTATGAAAAACTTTCTGTGGAACGCAATCGCGCAGAGTATATTATAGTTCTGTCTCAAATGGGTAAGCGTTTAGTACAAGAAGCTACTTCGGTAGAAATTCACACTGAGTTGGGTAAACAGCTAGCTACTGCCCCGGAAGCAAATATAGATCACCTTTATAAAACTGCGATCGCGAAAATTGCAGAAACCCAATATGATTCATTGCAGCCAGTACCGCAAATTATTGCCCAAATTAGTGAGTTGAATTTAGTTTACTTAATGCGAACTGCTGCCAAATCATTAGCAGCGCCACCACCTGTTCAACCCAAGAGTACTTCAGCTACGCCAACATCAAATCCGACAAAAAAAAATCAGGATGTACCACCACCAGCACCTGTCAAAGAAGATTCAGCACTAGAACACTATTTTCGTCGCGCTCAAAGTTTGATCGACAAAAACCAATTCGCCCCAGCTCAGGTAGAGTTGCAAGATGCTCTCAAACTAGAACCAAAGAATAGTCGTTGCCATAGCCTGATAGGATTGGTGTACTTAAAGCAAAATCAGCTGAAAATGGCAAAAATTCACTTTGACAATGCGCTGAAGTTAGACCCCAAAGACCAAATAGCTTTGGAATGGAAACCCAAATTAGACAAGGCTTTGGGGCAAAAATCTAGTGGTTCTAACACTAATTCACCATCCAAGACAGTTGGTAAATCAGATAACTCTGGGAATGGTGGTTTGTTTGGTGGTTTGTTTGGTGGGAAGAAAAAATAATGGTGTATCAACCAGCAGCGGGAGCCAGGGATTTATTACCTTTGGATGTGGCTCAAAAACGCTGGATTGAAGATAGGTTGCAGCAAGTATTTCACCGTTGGGGATATCACAGAATTATCACCTCGACGCTGGAGCGCATGGATACCCTGATGGCGGGGGAAGCAATTCAGCGTCAAACGGTAATTCAACTCCAAAATGCTGAAGATGAAGAATTAGGGCTACGTCCAGAACTCACAGCTTCTATTGCTCGCACTGTTGTCACTCGGATGGCAGGTGCTACTTATCCGCAACGGCTATACTACAATGCCAATGTATTTCGCCGGATTTGGGAAAACAGGCATAATCGTCAGCAAGAGTTTTATCAAGCTGGAGTTGAGTTGCTGGGAGCTGTTGGATTACTAGCAAACGCCGAAGTGCTGTTGTTAGTGGCAGACTGTTTAGCCGCGCTTTCGTTGCAGGGGTGGCATTTAATTTTAGGTGAGGCGGGAATCACACGATCGCTATTGAATGCTTTTCCGAGTCATTTACAAGGTAAAATTCGCAGTGCGATCGCCAATCTCGACCGCATTACCATAGATAATTTACCCCTCAGCAGCGAACTGCGCGATCGTGCCAAAATGATTTTGGATTTGCGTGGTACGAGTACCGAAGTATTGCGACAAGTCAATAATCTAGATTTAGACAAAGAGCAACAAGAAGCTGTCAAAAACCTCACGTCTTTAGTTGAGTTACTCGAATCAAAAGGAAATGTTCCTTTAATCCTCGACCTCAGCCTAATTCAAACCATAGATTACTACACCGGTATTGTGTTTGAAGTCGTCAGTGATATTGAAGGACAAGCCCAGGTTTTAGGAAGAGGTGGTCGATACGATCAGCTTTTGGGGCTATATCATCCCCAAGGAGAAAATATTCCTGGCATAGGCTTTGCCCTCAACATTGAAGATTTATACCAAATTATCTTGTCTACTCAGCAATTACCGCAGGCTCCCCCAGCGAGTGATTGGTTAGTAGTACCAGAGACTGCTAGTGCTGAGGCTGCTGCTTTTGCCTACGCGCAAAAACTACGATATTCTACCGAACTAGTACGGGTAGAAATGGATTTGGGAGGAAGAAACCCAGATGCGATCCGGCAATATGCACGCGATCGCAGCATTGCCCAAATTGCTTGGATTCAAGCTGATGGCTCACCAACAATAGAACCATTAAATTCGTAGGAAATTTTTCTAATTGCTAGGCTAGAAATAGCCGATCAAAACAGAGGGAATCAAGAATATGCCACACACAATTGTTACTAATGTCTGTGAAGGCATTGCTGACTGCGTAGATGCCTGTCCAGTAGCTTGCATTCACGAAGGCCCAGGCAAGAATGTCAAGGGAACTGATTGGTACTGGATTGATTTTGCCACTTGCATTGATTGTGGTATATGTATCCAAGTTTGCCCAGTTGAAGGAGCGATTGTTCCTGAAGAAAGACCCGAATTGCAAAAAACACCCTAACTGAAACGTATTCGCACAGCGTCTGCGATAGGAGAAGGATAAAGGATGAAGCATGAAGATGAAAGGCCTATCTATTCACAAATAGTTATGGATTTTATCTATATTGCTTCATGGTTTATCCTTCTGTGATCTAGACTTATTTTTTAATTGATTAATGACTATTAACTAATTAATTATTGGCTAATGACTAATAACTATTTGCTAGAAGTTCAAAATGTTCACGCTGGATATATTAAAGATGTAGATATCCTGCAAGGTGTAAATTTCCGGGTAGAACCGGGAGAATTAGTCACAGTGATTGGCCCTAACGGCGCTGGAAAATCTACCTTGGCGAAAACTATTTTTGGACTTTTAACACCCCATACAGGCACAATTACTTTTAAAGGTGAGAATATTGCTGGGCTTAAGTCAAATCAAATAGTTCAAAGGGGAATGTGCTATGTACCGCAAATTGCCAATGTCTTCCCCTCGCTGAGTATTGAAGAAAACCTAGAAATGGGGGCGTTTGTACTTAATACTCCCCTTAAACCGTTGAAAGATAAAATATTTACCATGTTCCCCAGACTAAGCGATCGCCGTCGTCAACGTGCTGGCACTCTTTCTGGAGGAGAACGTCAAATGCTAGCTATGGGCAAAGCTTTGATGTTGGAACCTAGCTTATTACTCTTGGATGAACCTTCTGCTGCTTTATCGCCCATCCTAGTTACACAAGTGTTTGAGCAGATTCAGCAAATTAACCAGGGAGGTACAGCAATTGTACTGGTAGAACAAAATGCCCGTAAAGCACTGGAAATGGCTCATCGTGGTTATGTACTGGAGTCTGGACGCGATGCCATCTCCGGGCCTGGTCAAGAATTATTAAATGACCCTAAAGTGGGGGAACTGTATCTAGGCGCAGGGAAGGGTCATTAAGGGATTGGGGACTGGGCATTGGGCATTGGGGAAGCAGTGCAGAAAACTAGACTCCTCACTACTCACAACTAGGCACTCAGCACTCAGCACTCAGCACTCTTTATTAATGATTAAATGACTGTTAAACCGTGTAGTAGGGTACTCTTAGATCCTGCTGAGTTCTGATATCTTCCTGGCAACGACGAAACTGTTGTCAGGTAAATTAATGGCTCGAATTAACGGATTTGTAGGACGTCGTGATTTCTTGAAATTGGCAGGTTTGGTCGGTATTGCATCTGCTAGTTTTGGCGGTAGCCTACTGTGGAGTAAACAACAAGTTGCAGTTGCTGATGTTTATCCAGTAAATCCTCATCAAGCTTTAAAACGTTTATTGGATGGTAATCAAAGATTTTTACTTCAGCAACGGCAATATCCCGATCAATCACTAGAACGCCTACGATTACTAACTAAAGCTCAGTATCCTTTTGCTTCAATATTGGGCTGTGCAGATTCTAGAGTACCTGCGGAAATCATCTTCGATCAAGGGCTGGGAAATTTATTTGTCGTCAGAGTGGCTGGTAATGTAGCTAGTGACATGATTATAGGTAGTCTAGAATATTCTACCGCTGTGTTAGGTTCGCAATTGGTTGTAGTTTTGGGCCATATAAGTTGCGGTGCAGTGGTAGAGGCTATCAAAAATGAACCACACCCTGGCAAAATTAACTTTGTTGTTGAGGGCATCAAACCAGCCCTAGCTCAAGTAAATTTAAGTACTGGCAATATTTATGTAAATGCGGTAACAGCTAACATTAAATATCAAGCTGAACAGTTGCAGAAAAGCTCAACGATATTAGCTAAACTAATTAGTGTAGGCAAACTAAAAATTGTTAGTGCTTGTTACGATATCAACACTGGCAAAGTTAATATTATTAAATGAATTTGGCTATTGTGTCTGTAAATATTTAAATTGCTACAAAAAATCTTGTTTTGTAGTGAGTTGTTGAGTTTTGACGGATAATCTAAGAAATCTTTTTAACAATTAGTGGCATAGTAATAAAGTGGGCATTGCTCACACTATAAATTCTTCAGGGATATCAGTATCTAAATGACAGACTTCAGAGAAAATAAAGAGTGGGAAAAAGCCCATGAACTGACAGTTGCAGTTTATGAGGTTACTAAAACTTTTCCAGAAGAGGAGTTACTAGGATTAACGCAACAAATTCGTTTAGCTTGTGCTGCTATTCCGATTAAAATTGCTCAGGGATGCGATCGCGAAGATGATCACCAAGAACAAGTTGATTATCTTGAATTGGCAAAGGATGCAACAATTGAGGTGGAATATTACCTTCTGCTCTGCTATGAGTTAAATATGCTCGCATCATCCGATTACGATCGCCTAATCAGCCATGTAGTGGAAGTCAAAGAACTGCTTGACTATTTTATTGACAAGCTGAGTCGGAATTTTTGATGATTCTCCAACTCCTCCCAGAACACCTGCAAATCATTCGTACCCATGCTGAAACCGCTTATCCCGACGAGTGTTGCGGTATAATACTGGGTCATCTGGGCAGTGAAGGCAAAACTGTAGTAGAAGTTATGCCAGCAGAAAACGCCTGGAACACAGAAGCAACAGTTGATTTTCCAAATGATGGCGTAGAGAGTCAAAGGCGACGATATGCGATCGCACCTCAATTTATGTTACAAGCTCAAACAAAAGCACGCGATCGCTCACTAAATATTATTGGTATTTACCACTCCCATCCCGATCATCCCGCTATTCCCTCAGAATGCGATCGCCTCTATGCTTGGCCAGAATACTCGTATATAATAGTTTCCGTTCAAAATGGCAAAGCCACCACACTTCAAAGCTGGAGTCTTGATGATAGTCATCAGTTCCAACCAGAAGCAATTAAAAACATAATTTAAACAACTGATATATACGGATATCATTTTTCGCTACGATTAATAGTCCGCTCTCCACATTAAACTGCTATGCTCAATCCCAATCTGGATGAAATCCAGTTGACAAAAGACGACTACGAACGCTACTCCCGCCACCTAATTTTGCCAGAAGTTGGGCTGGAGGGACAAAAACGGCTGAAAGCTGCCAGTGTACTGTGTATCGGTACAGGTGGACTAGGTGCGCCATTACTGTTATATTTGGCAGCCGCCGGTATCGGACGCATCGGTATTGTTGATTTTGATGTCGTCGATACTTCCAATTTGCAACGCCAAGTTATTCACGGTACATCCTGGGTAGGTAAACCCAAGATTCAATCGGCCAAAGAGCGAATTCTCGAAATTAACCCTTATTGTCAGGTTGATCTCTATGAAACTCGCCTCAGTTCCGAAAATGCTCTGAGTATTTTAGAGCCTTATGATATTGTCGTGGATGGAACCGATAACTTCCCCACTAGATATCTCGTCAACGACGCTTGTGTGCTACTCAACAAGCCCAACGTCTACGGTTCAATTTTCCGCTTTGAAGGGCAAGCCACTGTATTTAACTACCAAGGTGGGCCCAATTATCGTGACTTGTACCCCGAACCACCACCACCAGGAATGGTTCCCTCTTGTGCAGAAGGTGGAGTGCTAGGAATATTGCCAGGAATTATCGGCGTAATTCAAGCCACAGAAACCGTCAAAATTATTATTGGGCAGGGTAATACTCTTAGCGGGCGACTGCTGCTATACAACGCCTTAGACATGAAGTTTCGGGAGTTGAAGTTGCGTCCCAACCCCATCCGCCCAGTGATTGAAAAGCTGGTAGACTATGAAGAATTCTGCGGTATCCCACAAGCTAAGGCAGAGGAGGCGAAACAGCAGATGGAAATTCAAGAAATGACTGTAACGGAGTTAAAACAGTTGCTGGATAGCGGTGCGAAAGATTTCGTGCTGTTAGATGTCCGCAATCCCCATGAGTATGAAATTGCAAAGATTCCTGGCTCCGTATTAGTGCCATTGCCAGATATTGAAAATGGGGATGGCGTTCACAAGGTAAAGGAAATACTCAATGGTCATCGCTTAATTGCTCATTGTAAGATGGGCGGGCGATCGGCAAAAGCCCTTGGCATCCTCAAAGAAGCTGGTATTGCCGGAACAAACGTCAAAGGTGGAATTACCGCTTGGAGTCGGGAAGTCGATCCGTCAGTTCCTGAATATTAAAGCGAACTACAAAGTGCAAAGATAAAACAGAGGGGATTAGGTGAATGTTTCATCATCCCCATTTTTTTAACTAAATTTAGTACCGCTTGGAATAAGTTCGTAGCTTTTTTAAACGCAGAGGGGCGCGGAGTAACGCAGAGTATTTTTAAAGTAAATAGGACTTACGCAATAACTCTCTGAAACTCTTATAACTTAGTGTCCTTTGTGTTCTTTGCGGTTCGTTTTTTCATAATTTTGCGTAAGTCCTGGTAAATTCGCTACGAATTAATGAATAGCATCTAGAGTTCTAGGTTTGAAGCTGTTGCCGAATTTTAGAGAATTGGTATAAATTCTTTACTTCTTTGCTCAGGACTCAGGACTCAGGACTCAGCACTCACTCCACTGCTCCGAGAATTTTCAGACTCGCTTTTTGAGCTTTACTTAAACCTATTACACCTTGAATGTTCATTCCTTCATAAGGGCGGGGCGATCGCAAAATTTGCAAACACTCTCCTGTAGTTATATCCCAAAGCCTAACCGTCTCATCTTGAGAACCAGTAGCAAAGATTTGTCCGTTAGGGTCAAAGGCGATGTCCCAGATCCAATTTGTATGTCCATGAAGTGTATTCAGACATTCGCCCGTATGAACATCCCAAATTTTAATCGTCAAATCTTGGCTAACGCTAACAACCTGATCACCTTGGGGGCTAAATTTGACACTGGTTATCATTTTGCTGTGTCCCGACAAAGTTTGCCGACAGTCCCCGGTTTTAATGTCCCATAACTTGAGAGTTAAATCTATACCACCACTAACCAGTGTGTGACCGTCTGGACTAAAGGCGATCGCATAAATCCAACCCTGATGCCCTTTGAATTCCTGAATAATTTTTTCTGTTGGGACATTCCATAGTTTAATTGTGCTGTCAGCACTCCCACTGGCCAGAGTGTTACCATCGGGACTATAAGACAATGAAAATATAAAACCTGTATGTTCCTGTAAAGTTTTTAGGCATTGTCCAGTTTTTACATCCCATAACTTAATCGTACTATCAGCACTGCCACTAGCCAGAGTTTTACCATCGGGACTATAAAACAATGAAAATATAAAACCTGTATGCCCCTCTAATGTTCTCAGACCTTGGCCTTTACTTATATGCCAGACGCGGATTGTTTGATCAAGACTGCTACTGAAAAGAGTCTGTCCATCAGAACTAAAGACCAGGGCTGTCACATTACTCCTATGCCCATGGAAAGTTTTTAAGCACTTGCCAGTGGCTATATCCCACAATCTAACTAACTGGCTTGTATTAGCAGCTAAAGACTCTCCATCTGGGCTGAAGGCTACAGCCCAAACAAAACTTGGATATCCCTGAAAAGTTTTGATGCATCGTCCGGTAGCAACCTCCCATAACCTGATAGTTTGGTCTTCAGCAGCACTGGCCAGAAACCGCCCATCTGGACTAAACGTCACTGAGGAAACACGACTTGTATGACCAGACAAAGTTTGGATGCATTGTCCTGTTTGCACATCCCAAAAACTAATTGAAGACGCTTCTTTGGCGATCGCTAAAATTTGAGCATCGGGGCTAAAGGCAACCGACCAAACAAATTCAATTTGCGACCCTTGTAAAGTTTTCCAGCACTCACCTGTGTTCACATTCCATAGCTTTACGGTGTTATCTTTACTACCGCTGGCTAGGGTACGCCCATCTGGACTGAAAGCAATAGACCAAACTGCTTGAGTGTGTCCTTGCAAAGTTTTCCAGCATTCACCCGTGCTAACATCCCATAGCTTCACTGTTGTGTCGAGACTTGCACTTGCCAGAATTGCGCCATTTTTGCTAAAGGCAACTTGGCGGATCATATCCGTGTGTCCTTGCAATGTTTTCAGACAATGACCGCTACTGACATCCCAGAGCTTGATGATGTTATCTGCTCTACCGCTAGCCAGCAGAGTTCCATCCGAACTGAAGCGCACAGACCAGCAACGTACATTATCTTGTTCTAAAGTGTGCAAAAGCATTCCTGTGCTGACATCCCAGAGTTTGATGATGCCATCATCACTACAACTTGCAAGAGTTTGACTATTAGGACTGAAGGTTGCTACCCGAACCCAGCCAATATGACCGTCAAAATTCTGTAATTGTCTACCATCTATGACATTCCACAACCGCACTCCGCCATTGGCATCGCCAGTAGCCAGCAATTTACCATCTGGACTGAATTCTACCCACAGGACATTAACTATAGCTTCAGTAAAAGTTGATTTCCTGATATCGGTATTTCTGAAGTTGACTTGATGCAGATTAACGCCTTGGAAATCAGCCTGCCAAATCGTTAAGCCAGAAAAATTGTAGCCCGTCAAATCAACTTTCATCTGACGTAGCAGGTTGATTGCATTACCACCACCATATCCTGGTATTGCTGAAAAATTATCGCGCAATCTAGCAATGATTTTTTTTAACCGTTGTTCAATTGCTGCTGAGGTTCTCAAGCTAGTTTTTAACTTGTTTAATATAGGTTTTAAAATTACCCGCTTCTGGCTTTCTCTAACGTAGTCTTTAGCAGTAGCTTCAATTAATGCATGGGTATTAAATAATTCAATCTCCCCAGTTATTGTTTCACGGCAAATCTGTTTAATTAGTTTGTCAGTCACATATTCCATGACTACAGGTTGTTGGCTATAGCCAGCTAAATGCTGTTCTATTAGCGATCGCCCTTGCAGAGATAACAACGCTTCTAGCAATTCTCGCTTGGATATTTTGGGTACGATATCCTCTTGCAATTGCGTTAGCTTCACCCATTCTCGTTTGATTGCTAACCAGTACATCACTTGCTTTTCGTTAGCAGACAAGCGATTAAATTGTTGCTCTAAAATCTCCCAAATATCACCAAAAACAATAGGCCCTTGCTGCAAAAATTGCCTAACATCCCCGTCAAATAGCCGCTGGATTGTGGTTGCTACAATTTTCAAAGCCAAGGGATTACCTGTATAGCGCTGAATCAAGTTGTCGTATTCAGTCGCAGAATGCACCAGTCCTTTGCTTGTGATAATTTGCTGTGCTTCTGCTTGCGGTAGACCAGTTAGTTGCAGTGATCGCACGGGTAAAGTTGCTCCTTCCCTTGCTGTGAAACCACTTGGTTTCTCCCGGCTGGTGAATACTAGGCAACTTTGATGGCGTTCATCTCCCACTCGCCTGAAAAGGTGACCGTATTCTTGATATCCCGAACGATAGCGACCGGATCTTTTCCCACTCTCCAAAATCGATTCGGCATTATCCAGTACAATCAGACAACGTTGGGAGCGTAAATACTTCATCAGGCAAGAAATTTGTTTGTCTACAGTTTCTGGCAGATTCACTTCTTGCTGATCGGAAACAAATAAAATTATTTCCCTTAAAAGATCAACTATTGGTGGGGCATTTCGGAGACTGCGCCAAATTACATAATTAAACTCGCCCTGTAACTGTTCTGCCAATTTCACAGATAAAGCTGTTTTACCAATACCCCCCATACCTAACAGCGCTATCAAACGGCATTTATCATTAATAATCCATTGTTGCAGCTTTGCCTGTTCGGCCTTGCGTCCATAGAAGATAGAGACATCAATTGCTTCTCCCCAGTCTTGACGCTGCTTCCCTTTAGGGGCGGTGGTATAAGCTTCTAACTCTACTGGCGAGAGACTCGAATAACGCCGTCTCAAGACAGATTTGATGTTACTTTTATTAACATTCTCTCCTAGTGCCTTTGAGATCGTCTGCCATAACCTAAAACCTACATCTCGGATGTAATCATCGTCATAACCTGAGCTTTCTGCAATTTGTGCATAAGTGTATCCTTCCCACGACTGACGGAGCACTAACTCTTGAATGTTAGTTAAATGCTTTTGCTGTAAAGCTATGTCTAAAATCAGCATTGCTTGCTCAAAAGTCAAATCTATGGCTCCCACAGGTTGTCAAAAATAGATTATCCCAGTATTGGTTATGGGGTTTACTTTATAAAGCTGATTTTAAGTCTATTTACTTTAGTGATTCACTTTTTAATTATTTACCTGATTTTTTATGATTTTTTCTCACGCTAAAACAGTATCACTTAAGTCCATTGTTATATTATTAACTATTTTATATAGTACCAGTATTTTTACGCAGGCTAATTAAATGAAGATTATAGCAATCCGATTTGATTCCTGAATCGCTCGTAGAGACAGGGAACTCTTAACAGGAAAGAAGGAATAAATGTGTACCTAGTTCCGCAAAAATCAAATAGGAGTTTTATATAAGAGTTAAAATATAATATTGTATACAAAAAGCAAAAATAGCAAGGTTCGTAAAGATATATTTTTAATCAAATTAAAAATAACTAAAAATTTGTCTTTATTAACTACAGTTAATATACGATTTAATATATTAAAAAATTTTATTTATAAATCACATTATCCTAGTGCAAAAAAGTCAGTGATCATCCAAATTCTTTAGCTGAGTTTTTTCAACTACGAAGTTTTCTCAGTTCAACAAGCTGCCATCAATCTGCTTTGATCAGCAGCCTTGGTTTGCCATTGCGTCGATAGACTGACCCCACGCCGACCCAGTGCTAGAAGCAAGTCGATGCTGTAATACGTTTGTTTAATTATCTCCACTACTTATCAGCCTGATTGGGAGTTAATATTTAACGTGGATTGTGCAATACTTGCGCTCTTGTCAACTTTTGATAAAACTTTTAGCACATCATAGGTTTCATAATCAATACTCCAAAATATCAATTTCAAGGAAGTATATTGAGTTATGTGTATTGAATTTGGACGAGAAATCTGCGGTAATCTCGATATCGCAGAGTTACGAGAATGGTTAGTTACCAACGGTATTGGTGGTTATGCTTCTGGCACAGTTGCAGGTTTACTTACCCGGCGCTATCACGGTTTATTGGTAGCGGCATTGAAACCACCTCTGGGCCGCACTTTGTTGCTGGCCAAACTTGATGAAACTGCCGTATATGATGGACGCTCTTATTCTTTACACACAAACCGTTGGGTGGATGGGATTGTCAGTCCTCAAGGTTATCGACACATCGAAAGTTTTTCTTTAGAAGGGACAATTCCCGCCTGGCGTTTTGCCTTGGCTGATGCTTTGTTAGAAAAACGCGTGTGGATGCAGCAGGCAGCTAACACAACTTATGTACAATATCTCCTGCGTCGTGCTACCCAACCGTTAAAGTTGACGCTCAAAGCAATGGTCAACTACCGCGATTATCATGGTGATACCCAAAGTAATGGTTGGCAGATGAGTGTTAATCGAGTTACGCAAGGAATTTCTATTACTGCTTATCCAGGTGCTGTACCCTTATATTTACTAAGTGACAAAGGCGATGCTGCTCCCGTCCACCATTGGTATTATGGCTTTGACTTGGCGGTTGAACGTTATCGCGGACTGAACGACAAGGAAGACCACCTCCACGCTGCTAGCTTTGAAGTTACACTCCAACCTGGAGAATCACTTACGTTTGTTGCCAGTACAGAAAAGCAACCAGATTTGAATGGTGAAGCAGCAATCAACCTACGTCGCACTTATGAGCAAAAACTGCTCGAACCTCTACAATCTAAAGACTCACCCACTTGGATTAATCACTTGATACTCGCTGCTGATCAGTTTATTGTCAATCGTTCAGTACCAGAAGATAGCGACGGCAAAAGTATTATTGCTGGTTATCACTGGTTTAGCGACTGGGGACGCGACACCATGATTAGTCTACCTGGTCTGACAATTTCTACTGGTCGTCCAAAGGTTGCACGCTCTATTCTTCGCACTTTTTCTCGGTATGTAGACCAGGGAATGTTACCAAATCGCTTTCCTGATGCAGGTGAGCAACCAGAATATAATACAGTTGATGCTACTTTATGGTACTTTGAAGCAGTCCGCGCTTACTACAGTGCCACAGGCGATGATGATTTGCTTAACGAACTATTTCCGGTACTTGCAGATATCATTGATTGCCATTTTCGCGGTACACGCTTCAACATCCACCTCGATGCAACTGATGGTTTGCTCTACGCCGGGGAAACAAGTGTACAACTTACCTGGATGGATGCCAAAGTTGGAGATTGGGTAGTCACGCCCCGGATTGGTAAGCCCATCGAAGTAAATGCCCTGTGGTATAATGCGCTACGGTCAATGGCAAAGTTTGCTCAACAGCTTGGTAAACCACATCAAGAGTATGAGGCAATGGCAGATCGTGGCTTAAGCAACTTTTCTCGCTTTTGGAATCAGCAAACAGGCTATTGCTATGACGTTATAGACAGTCCAGATGGCAATGATGCATCCTTGCGTCCTAACCAAATATTTGCAGTTTCATTACTAGAAAGTCCCCTCTCGCCTGTTCAACAAAAGGATGTAGTTGATGCTTGTGGGCGAATGCTCCTAACTTCTCATGGATTGCGATCGCTTGCTCCCAATCATTCCCAATATCAAGGAATTTACGGAGGCGATCAGTATCAACGAGATGGAGCTTATCATCAAGGAACAGTCTGGGGTTGGTTATTAGGCCCGTTTGTTCTAGCTCATCTACGCGTTTATCAAAATCCTCAACAAGCTCGCCAATTTCTCCAGCCCATGGCCAATCATCTCACGGCTCATGGGCTTGGTAGCCTCAGCGAAATTTTTGATGGCGATCCTCCCATGACTCCACGGGGATGTATTGCCCAAGCTTGGACGGTTGCAGAAGTTTTGCGCGCTTGGTTAGCGACAATTCGTAATTAAGAGGCATAAGATTTGCAATCACTTTCTTAAAATTTTTCTGTTTTTTTCTGCCAAATCCCATTCTCAAGCAGATACTGGTGGCGCGAGTTCCTTTTCAGGAATGGGGAAATATTACAGTTCATTGCAATCTCTGCTTTAAGGGTTGTCAAGTTGAAGTCATTTCGACTACGATAACAAAGCAAACTCATAACGACTACATTTAAATCCCCTGTTGATGAGTTAGTTCAAGCTCGGCTTCCTAAACAGATAGATATTGCGACGTCCTAGTAAATTAATAGAGAAATCACCCAGTATGGCAGACCCCAAAACATTGACAACCGCTGATGGTATTCCAGTTGCGGATAACCAGAACTCTTTGACAGCAGGTGAGCGTGGCCCTGTGCTAATGCAGGATTTTCACTTGATGGAGAAGCTAGCTCACTTCAATAGAGAACGAATTCCTGAGCGGGTTGTTCATGCGAAAGGAGCCGCTGCATTTGGCACCTTCACTGTCACTCAAGACATTACTCGTTACAGTAAAGCCAAAGTTTTTTCAGAGATTGGTAAGCAAACCCAGGTTCTTCTCCGATTCTCTACAGTGGGAGGCGAAAAAGGTTCAGCCGATGCCGAACGTGACCCCAGAGGCTTTGCAGTCAAGTTTTATACAGAAGAAGGTAACTGGGATTTGGCAGGTAATAATACGCCAGTCTTCTTTATCCGCGATCCGCTGAAGTTTCCTGATTTCATCCATACGCAAAAGCGTAATCCGCAAACGAATTGCAAAGATGCCAACGCTATGTGGGATTTCTGGTCACTCAGTCCAGAGGCTCTGCATCAAGTTACGATTCTATTTAGCGATCGCGGTACTCCCAAAACCTATCGCCACATGAACGGCTATGGTAGCCATACATTCAGCCTGATCAACGCCCAAGGACAACGGGTTTGGTGCAAGTTTCATTTCAAAACCATCCAGGGCATTGAAAACTTTACCGCAGAAGAAGCAGTACGGGTTAAGGGAGAAGATGCAGACCATGCAACCCGTGACTTATTTGAAGCGATCGAGCGCGGCGACTATCCGAAGTGGCGAGTCTGCATTCAGGTGATGACTGAAGAACAAGCAGCACGTCATCGGGATAATCCTTTTGACCTAACGAAAATTTGGAAGCATTCCGAATATCCCTTGATAGATGTGGGTGTTCTCGAACTCAACCGCAATCCGCAAAACTACTTTGCTGAAGTTGAGCAGGCAGCATTTTCTCCTTCTAACGTCGTTCCTGGTATCAGCTTCTCTCCAGATAAAGTATTGCAAGCTCGCATCATGTCTTATCCTGATGCTCACCGCTATCGGATCGGTGCGAACTATCAGCAATTGCCAGTCAATCAACCGAAGTGTCCAGTAATGCACTACCAGCGCGATGGTGCTATGGCGTTGGGTAACAATGGCGGCAATGCACCCAACTACGAACCTAATAGCTATGAGAACGCGCCAAAACAAAATTGTGCTTATGCAGAGCCAGCTTTAGACTTAGGCAACGTCAAAGCCGATCGCTTCGATCACCGTGCAGGAAATGACAATTACACCCAAGCCGGCGATCTCTATCGACTCATGACACCCGATCAACAAGAGCGTCTCATCCAAAACATTGTGGGCAGTTTGAGTCAAGCACGAAGTGATATTCAGATGCGCCAACTCTGCCACTTCTTCCGTGCAGATATGAATTACGGCCGTCGTGTGGCACAAGGTTTGGGAATTGCGATTGATCCATCGATGATGCCAAAGTCTGGTCAAGCGGTTGGGGTGTAAATAATTCGTAATTCGTAATTCGTAATTCGTAATTCGTTATTACGAATGGGGATAAAAGGTAATTTGTTATATCTCGCTGATATTAACTAATTCAGATACGCGGCTTCTGTAAGGAAATCGCGTATTTTTTTGTTGACAGTGTTGATTATTTCCAAATGGTAGGGGCGATCGCAGCCATAAACAACAAAAAACCAATTTCTCGCACATAGCTGATAAAAACACTTCTATTTAATAACCCATCCCAGAGATAGCCTTGACGTTTCGGCGTAGCGATCCGCTTAAAAGCATGAGTCCAGCTACCGTAAATACCAGGGCCCTTAAAACCACACTAATTAGTAAGAATAGACTCAATCTTATACACACGGGGATAGAAACCGCGCTGAAAGTGTTTCCATTGACTTTCTAAAATCCAGAAAAATGCAGGTATAGCACAACCAATGAGAGCGATAAGCCTGACGGCATAGCTAACGCTTATCGCACTTGCATTTGCTTTCTGCTGTATCATCAATGTTAAAACAGCCCCAGTCCCCGTAATTCCCAGCGCTATGATTACCCAAATCTGCTGATTGTAGTCCTCGATAGTATTTTGGATAAAAAAGTATTCTTCTTTGAGCAACTCTAATTCAAATTCGCTGAGTGGCTTTGGTTGAGGTTCAGCAGGTGATGGGTTAGACATGGCGAATGGTAGAAGTCACTGAGATTAATATAAAGTACAATACTGCGCTAGTTAAACGTGATATCAAGTTTCTCGAAAAGATACGATAGATTTAAGACCAATTGCGCTTGAAGCTAATTCTCCCATAGTCAGCTTATGCAAATTACTCTCAATCTGGACGAATCTCTTCTCAATGAAGCCTTACAGCTTACTAAGATTTCCAACCAAGAAGAACTAATTAGCCTAGCGCTGCAAGAATTTGTGCGATCGCGTCGCAAGAAAAATCTTCTCGACCTCGCCGGACAAATTCAGTTTGCCCCGGACTTCGACCATAAAGCTCTGCGCGAAACTCGTCATGCTGCTGATTAATACATCGGTTTGGATCGGCGTGTTCCGCAATCGCAGCGGTCAAGTTCGTCAACAGCTTGAAACTCTGATTGCCGCTCGTGAAGTTTTTCTCACCCGATTCACTCAGTTGGAATTGCTTCAAGGGAGTTTAAACGAGCAAGAGTGGACTCTCCTCTCCACTTACCTCGAAACACAAGATTACATTGAACCCACACCTCATTCCTGGCAGGCCGCTGCTCGCATTTACTATGACTTGCGCCGCCAAGGACTGACGGTTCGCAGCCCAATTGATTGCTGCATCGCTCAAGCTGCACTGGAAAATAATCTACTTCTGATTCATAACGATCGCGATTTTGAGACAATTGCCCAAGTGCTATCGTTCCAACACCTTCGCTTCCAACCTTGAGCCTTGAGAGTCTCATTTACGGAGCTAAAAGCCTCGTTCACGGAGACAAAAGCTTCATTCACGGAGACAAAAGCTTCATTCACGGAGCTAAAAGCCTCATTCACGGAGCTAAAAGCCTCATTCACGGAGCTAAAAGCCTCGTTCACGGAGCTAAAAGCCTCGTTCACGGAGAAAAAAGCCTCGTTCACGGAGAAAAAAGCCTCGTTCACGAGGATAAAAGCCTCGTTCACGAGGATAAAAGCCTCGTTCACGGAGAAAAAAGCCTTATTAGAGACATTCAATTACAAAAATACCGCAATTGTAGGGGAACGGCTGCGATCGGATAATTGGAAACCCGATGCGCGTTGGCTAATGGGCGCAGGGCAAAATCCGTTACCTTACTATGAGATTTCGCTATAAAACTCGGAATTCATTCGAGGCGGTATCTGCTGAATTAATGTTCTAAACTGGCGATCGCCTTGAGTGCTACGCTTTGAGCGATCGCTCGTTTTTCAATGAATTCTCCAAATCTGCATTTTAATGAAGTAATACCAATTGAAAATTCAAAATTCAAATTTGCGTCTTTGCACCTTTGCGTATCAATACTTCAGCATCATCTAGGATGAGAAAGAGATACTCCAAATAAAAATTAACTGAATTAAGGTGTTGAAAAACACAAGGTGGAGCGAATTATGACAACTCCAACTCAGGAAGAAATCAGATTAGAAGAAGCTTTGACTCATAAAGCTCATTGGCGCAGATGGGGGCCTTATTTGAGCGATCGCCAGTGGGGTACAGTACGAGAAGACTATAGCCCAAATGGTGCTGCATGGGACTATTTCACTCATGAACAGGCTCGTTCCCGTGCTTATCGTTGGGGCGAAGATGGTATTGCTGGTATTTCTGATAACCACCAGCGTCTTTGTTTTGCGATCGCGCTTTGGAATGGTGAAGACTGTATTCTCAAAGAAAGAATTTTTGGACTAACAGGAAGCCAAGGTAATCATGGGGAAGATGTCAAAGATTATTACTTTTATCTGGACAGTACCCCGACTCATTCATATATGAAGGCATTGTACAAATATCCTCAAAAAGCTTTTCCCTATTCTGAATTATTAGCCGAAAATCAATGCAGAAATCGCCAAGAACCAGAATTTGAACTTATAGATACAGGTATATTTGATGACAATCGCTATTTTGATGTCTTCATTGAATATGCTAAACATAATGCTGAAGACATTCTCATCCAAGTTAAAGTAGTCAATCGAGGGCCAGAAGTAAAAACACTGCACCTATTACCTACTCTCTGGTTTCGCAATACTTGGTGTTGGAATGGAGATAACAGTAAACCTATTCTTAAACAAGTTAAATCAGGTAATGATTGGCAAATTATTGCCGCATCTCATCCAACTTTAGGAGGCAGATGGCTGTATTGTGAGGCAGCAAACGAGCTACTATTTACAGAAAATGAGACAAATAATCAGCGATTGTTTGGTTCTGCTAATACATCTGCCTATGTTAAAGATGGCATTAATGATTACATAGTGGATGGAATAAAAGAAGCAGTAAATCCTGATAAAGTTGGCACGAAAGCCTCTGCTGACTATTTGTTAACCGTTGGCGCAGGGGAAACTAAAACTATTAGATTACGCTTGTGCGATGTGCCGAATTTAGCTGAACCATTTGGTAAAGAGTTCGATGCCATCTTTTTAGATAGGCAACGAGAAGCAGATGCATTTTATCAGCGCATTACGCCATTTTCACTCAGTGAAGATATGCGAAATGTGCAGCGACAAGCATTTGCTGGGATGCTTTGGAGCAAGCAATTTTACCACTACATTTTAGAAGATTGGCTCAAGGGCGATCGCAATACACCACCACCTCCTCCAGAACGTCAAAAAGGTAGAAATCGGGAATGGTTCCATCTCTACAATGAAGATATCCTTTCCATGCCTGACAAGTGGGAATATCCCTGGTTTGCTGCTTGGGATTTGGCATTTCATACTATTCCTTTGGCAATGATTGACCCTGATTTTGCCAAGTATCAATTGGACGTTTTAACGCGGGAATGGTATATGCATCCAAACGGACAAATTCCTGCTTATGAGTGGCAGTTTAGCGATGTTAATCCGCCTGTTCATGCTTGGGCAACTTGGCGCGTTTATAAGATTGAACAAAAGATGTATGGACGGTCTGACCGCAAGTTTTTAGAACGGGTATTTCAAAAGTTGATGCTCAATTTCACCTGGTGGGTGAATCGCAAAGATACTGAAGGTAATAACGTCTTTCAGGGAGGATTTCTCGGTTTAGATAATATCGGTGTATTTGACCGCAGCGCTACTTTACCCACAGGTGGACACATCGATCAATCTGATGGTACCAGCTGGATGGGGATGTATTGCCTAAATATGTTGGCGATCGCTCTAGAGTTGGCAAAAACCAATTCTGTTTACGAAGACATCGCCACAAAATTCTTTGAGCATTTCCTTTATATTGCCAATGCCATGAACAAAATTGGCGAACTAGAAGTTAGTTTATGGGATGAGGCAGATGGATTCTACTACGATGTACTGCATTTACCGGAGCAACAGATTACTTTAAAAGTCCGGTCAATTGTGGGACTAATTCCCCTATTTGCAATTGAAACCATTGAACCAGAAACCTTAGAAGCGCTTCCCGGCTTTAAACAGCGCCTAGAATGGTTCATCAAAAACCGACCTGACTTGAAGCAAAATGTCGCTTGTATGGTAACTAAAGGGGTGGGCGCAAGAAGATTGCTGGCAATTGTTTCACAAGATAAACTCAGAAGCATTCTGCAAAAAATGCTCGATGAAAATGAGTTTTTCGGAACCTACGGCATCCGGGCGCTTTCTCGGTTTCATGCTGAACATCCCTATATTTTTGATGTCGATGGGGCCAAATTTTGCGTAGATTATGAACCTGCTGAATCTAGCAGTAGTTTATTTGGTGGTAATTCTAACTGGCGCGGCCCCATCTGGTTTCCGGTGAATTTCCTACTAATTGAATCCCTACAAAAGCTTCATCATTATCTAGGAGATGATTTCCAAGTCGAATGTCCTACAGGTTCTGGTAAAATGATGACGCTTTGGGAAGTTGCATGTGAACTATCTCAGAGACTAACCCGAATTTTCTTGCAAAATTCCTCTGAACAACGTCCCGTTTATGGTAATACACAAAAGTTCCAAACCGATCCGCATTGGCGAGATTTGATTCTTTTTTATGAGTATTTTCATGGCGATAACGGAGCCGGAATTGGAGCAAGCCATCAAACTGGATGGACAGGTTTGGTTGCTAAATTGATCCAGCAATTTGCTGAGTATGAAGGACAAAATCAGAAACCTGAGATAGATAAAAAAAATGAGGCGATCGCCTTAGTATAAGGAAGTAAAAATCAACTCATAGTGCTGAGTGTTGAGTATTGAGCTTTGAGTGAATATAGTAATAAATCTTTTGCTCAAAACTTAGTACTTTTAACTCAGGACTCTTCGTTGTGGCTGTAAATCAAAACATAACCCAATTAAAGGAGGCAAATAAATTGAAGATTGAACAAAAGGAGAATTCTCGCCTTCGTTGGATTAATTTGAATTCTGCGATCGCATCAGTTGATGAAAGTGCAGATTTAATTCAAGGGCTGAATCAAACTCCTAAAAGTTTGCCATGCCGTTATTTCTACGATGACCGAGGTTCAGAATTATTTGAGCAGATTTGTGACTTGCCAGAATATTATCCTACTCGCACTGAGCAAGCAATTTTAGAAAATTACGCTTTAGAAATTGCTCAAATGACAGGCTCCTGTCATTTAATCGAATTAGGTAGTGGTAGTTCACGCAAAACTCGTCTGCTCTTAGAAGCATACAGCCAAATCAATCAAGAACTACAATATTATCCAATTGATGTCAGTGCTGGCATTCTTAAAACCACCGCTTTAGATTTGCTACGTCAATATCCCAAATTAAAGCTTTGTGGTTTAGCAGGAACATATGAGCAAGCATTAGCACAGCTTCCCCCTGCTGAATTACAAAATCGGATGCTCATTTTTTTAGGAAGTACTTTAGGCAATTTGAATCAGGAACAATGCAATAAATTCCTAACTCAAGTTCAACAAGCCTTAAAACCTGGAGAATTCTTTCTTTTAGGAGTAGATCTGCAAAAACCAATAGAAATCCTCGAAGCAGCTTACAACGATTCTCAAGGAGTAACCGCCGCTTTTAACCTCAATATCTTACGCCATCTCAATCAACGTTTTCAAAGTAACTTCGTCATCGACCAATTTGCTCACTTAGCTTTTTATAATCGGGTAGAAAACCAAATTGAAATGCATCTTCGTAGCCTGAAAACTCAAACCGCAGTGCTAGAAGCTTTAGATTTTGAAGTTTCATTTCAAGCAGGAGAAACTATTCGCACCGAAATTTCCCGTAAGTTTTACATACCAACTTTAATCTCTGTTTTAGAGAACCACGCCTTCCAAGCATTACAAGTATGGACTGATCCTCAAGCGTGGTTTGGCTTACTACTTTGCCAACGCCAATGTATAAATAATGAGTGTCCGTAAACTGTTAGGACTTACGCAATAACTCTCTGAAACTCTTATAACTTAGTGTCCTTTGTGTTCTTTGCGGTTCGTTTTTTCATAATTTTGCGTAAGTCCTGACTGTAACAGTCACTCAAATTAAGATATCCTGCGTACAAATTCAATGTTGCAGCTAACCGCAGGATGTCAAACAATTTTGGATTTTAGATTTTGGATTGATTCCACAGATAAATTTGCTTGCTCTGTACCATTAAGGTAAGGAACTATTGGTCAATAAACAATAAATAATTTTTTTTGCTCTTCTACTTATCTTGACGGTAAAGGTTGTTTAGTAAGCTATCCATGATAGTGTTAATCTCGACAAAATTATTATCCATCGCCAGCATTTCCTCCGGCTTCTGGATATATTTATCCTCAATCAATTCATCTGCACAGTTCTCTATAATCTGACGAACACTTTCTTTAGTTGACTCAAGATGAAACTGTAAGGCTAACACCTTTTTGCCATAGATGAACGCCTGATTTTGGCAAGCTTCGCTGTAAGCTAATCGAGTTGAGCCTTGCGGTAAGTCAAATGTGTCACCATGCCAGTGAAAGACTGTAAATTGCCGCGGTAACTCATCAAATATAGTCGAAGACTTGGCTTCGTTTGTAATCTCAATAGGAAACCAACCAATCTCTTTATATTGCCCTTGATATACTTTTGAACCTAAAATATCTGCGATTAACTGTGAGCCAAGACAAATTCCAAGAACTGTTTTATCTTTCTTGATTGCCTGCTCAATAAATCGTTTTTCTTCAGTCAACCAAGGATATTTGTTATCTTCATAGATATTCATTGGCCCACCCATCACTACAACCCAATCCACATCATCAACTTGAGGTAAAGAGTCATTAGCATAGAACCTGGTTGCTGATAAAGAGTGATTTTTATTAACTGCCCACCTTTCGATGCTGGCAAGTCCTTCAAAGGGTACATGCTGTAAGTAATGGATTTTCATATTTATTTTTGAATTTTGAATTTTGAATTTTGAATTGTTATCTTCTGTCTATGCGTTGGGCTATATGTGCGAAATTTCATTAGGTGGGGAAATAATTTCGAGTCCGTAAATTGGGGCAGTTGCCATCGCTTTTTCGATGTCTGCGGGACTGACAGTAGGTGAGTGGGTTATATCTATTGCTGGCACACCTATTTCCATAAAAAACTTCTCTAACCCTGCTGGCGTCACCCAACACAGTAATTTAGCAGGTTTTAACCCCATATTTGCATATCTGTGGAGTTGACCTTTGGGAGAATGGAGAAAAGTGCCAGCAGTCGCAACAACCGTCTGTTGATCCAACTGGAATTCTAGTTCTCCCTCTTGAATATAAAAAGCTTCATCTTCGTGACTATGAATGTGAGGTGGTATGCCGCTTTGGGGTTGAACGATAATCTCAACTAAGGCGTAGGCTTTACCAGTATCTTCGCCCAAGGCTTTAAAAGTATACAAGTCCCCAAGTACCCAGTATGAGGAACCTTGTCCTGGCTGCTGCAATATTCCTTGCAGATTAATTGTCATTGCAATTTCCTTCCTTAGATATAACTGTCTTTGTTGTTAATACGTTCTCTCAAGCCAAGTTAGCTTCTACCTTGCCAGTCTCTGGACATACACCGACTTGAAGCACAGTGTCCATTACATCTGCATTCATGCGAGTAGCCATTTCTGGGCAAGGCTTGTTTGCATGAAGATTAACTTGAGTTTGGGTAGTATCTTTCTTTTCTAGACTAACTGTTTGCCGCCCATATTTCAGAACAGTTGACATCCAAATTAATTCGTCCATAAACCTTTCCATGCGCCGAATATAAGTTGGTTTATCAATTAAATTGCCTGACTCATCAATCAGTTTTTGAACATTACTAAAGTTGAGGTCATAGAAAATAGTTACTAACCCCAACTCACGCATTACAGGTAATAAGTTTTGGATGACCCTTGTGCCACCAAAAGGCCCTGACGAAACACCACACAGCCCGACAGCTTTATGGATATATTCTTTTAGGCAGGTATCAAGTACGTGTTTGAGTAAACCAGGATAGCCATGATTGTATTCTGGTGCAACAATGATTAATCCATCTGCGCGTTCGATGGTTGCAGAAAACTGAGGGTCTTTGATAGATTCACCTGCATCATCAGTAGCGATCGCCATATTTCTAATATCTATCAGTTCGGTTTCCAGGCGATCGCGGGCTGCTACCTGCTCAACAATAAATTTTGCAACATACTCACTCTGGCGACCTTTACGAGGAGTACCGAGAATCACAGGGATAAATAGGGATGCATCTAGCATAGTTTTGTTCTCTCTACTGTTCTTAACCAAACGACCAAGAGGAATATTTTGTAACAGCGCTCCCAACTTTTCTGGATCATTCAACAATTTAGCGTTAATGGGGGTTTTTATTACTCCTGGGGCCACATTAGACTGTATGGACTACTGCCAATATGCGACGTTCTACCATCGTAACTATGTTTAAGATTGTACGATTATACTGAGGACATGAATCAGGCAAACTACTCCTGGTCAGCCGGAGAAATTCTGCAAAACCGCTATCTCTGAATGCACTTGGTTAGCACAAGAAATAAACGATTGGCTCAAGCCGCTCAGATAGCGAAGCATTTCCTAATCGTATTGGTTTATCTTAGTCTCTTGGTAGCTAAGACCTCACAAGTTTATATGGGTTGCAAAAGCAGAAAACAGCATGATAAAAATTCGCGGAATCTTGAAAACTGCTCAAACAGCACAAGAAAAATTAAAAACTGGGATATCGCCTCAAAAGGTTGCTGATTTCAAACAATTTATTACAAGCTCAGTTGCAACTATTGAGCGGTTATGCGCTGAAGCGAAAATAACTCCTCATCATCTACCAAAACAATCCCGTGAGGCTTACTATTTTCTTAAAAATATTGATTTAAAAAACTTGCCTACTACTTCTAGTCATCCAACTCAAACGCACGTTGAGAGTATCCGCATTCAGAACATCAAAGCACAACAAGATTATATTTTGCAGAGTATTGTTAATGTTGCCTCATCTCCCACCCTAAATTCTGTTGAAATACAGCAACTAACTCAAAATTTGGTAAGAACAGTAACAACAATTGAAAGAATATGCTCTAACCAACAAGCAACGCCAGCAAATCTGACTCGTTCATCGCGTCAAATTTTCTCTTGGATGAAGTTTTTAACTGATGAATATAATTTGCAACTTCACCTTAAAACTACTTCTCGTGTGCAGCAAATCGCCAAAGAAATCTTGATGACACATGGTCAAGAGTCGGTAAAAATAGCGATCGCATTTATTAATTTACCAGGATTATACAAAGGTAAAAGAAATGGTAACGCTGCCAATCTCATGATTAGTGAAGGGTTCATCAATGCCTCAGATGAAGTTTTGCAAGCTTTGGTAAAAACTGCTCTTTTTGGCAAGAGTCAAGATAATACACAAATTATTAGGGCATTTGCTAGTTCAGAAGAATACAGCAATGTACTGCTAACACTTGATTTAATTGTTGAAGTAATCGCCGAAAATCCCCAAGGTAAGTTTTATAACCTGGATGAGTTATTTAACAAACTCAACCATGAATATTTTGCTGCAACTCTTGCTAAACCTCGCCTAGCATGGAGCAAGATTAATACTTACCGCAAGTTTGGGCACTATGAACCAGCTAGAGATAGAGTGGTGATGAGCTTGACTCTTGATAATGCCAATATACCTGAGTTTGTAATTGAGTTTGTGTTATATCACGAACTACTGCACAAGTACCACGGTACGAAGTGGGTGAATGGTAGAAGAATGGTTCACACTCCTGAGTTTCGCGCTCATGAAAATAAGTTCAAGTTATACAAAGAAGCTCAGGGATGGTTACAAAAGTTAGCATCAGGAAAAAATTAGAGATTGGATATAAATTCTGGAATCGAGGTTGTCTAGCAAGTATTTAGTTCTAGATAAAAACCAACTATATAACTGAACTTATATGAAATCTTTCACCCCAGAAGTAATTAGAGCTATAACCCCTATGTTTATGGCTAGCATTGGAGCTGTAATTGGTGTTGCGGTTTTATTTTCTCCAAATACTAATGATGCAAAATCGTCTGCTGGTTTGGGTCTAGCAAGTACGGCAATTGCTGGCGCTGCTGGACTTGCTCAAAACAGCAAAAGCGAGCCTGACTTTTCAGTTAAGAAAGAGGGTAACAAATTACAAGTTGAAACACCAGGAAATCAAGACAGTGATTAACATTAGGTAGTTATGTTGCAAAAATATTTTCGGGATATCAAAATCTTAAGAGTAAGACCAGGCTCTACAATTAATCCAACTAGCGATTGTTTCCTTCGATAAATCACAGTTATTGAGCATTTCGATTGCTACTATCAGCACGAACAATATATTTATTGGCAGGCGAATTATTAGCAAGTGGTTCTATTTTTCCCTGAGCAACCAAAGTTTGATAAATTAAAGCTGTAATCTCTCCTCTAGTGGCAGGTTTACTGGGATTAAGAACTTTGGGATTTGGATAATTCACCACTATATTTTTTTTGGTTGCTGCTGCTACATCTCCTACAGCATATTGGGGAATTCTATTGGCATCTGCATAAGTATTAGTAATAATAAATGACGCAGGACGATTAAGATTCGCTGCCACTGCCTGTTGATCAGTTGTTGAAGGTGTTGAAGGAGTCACAGCATTAGCTGGTGCAGCCTGGGCTTTTGGTATTAATAAAGGCTGCATCAAACTAGTAATTGCAAGCGGTAAGAAAATAGGTCTTTTTGTGGCTCTGCGTGTGCTTTGTTGAGGAACTGCACTCTGCGTGGTTATGGGTACAGTAACTGCTGATGTACCAGCAGTTAGATTCAAACCTTTGCTTAAAGCAACTATAGCCTCAACCTTGGTAACAGATTGATTTGGACGGAAGTAACCACCAGGATAACCTGTCATAAATCCTTGCTGATATGCTTCTTCAATGGGACGAGTAGCCCAATAGTTAGCAGGAACATCTTTATATACAGCACCACCTTCTATCTGACGAATTGGCGGTTGGTCAAAAGCTTGACGAATGATGGCTGCAAATTCATCCCGGTCTACTGCCTGTTCTGGTCGAAATGTACCATCAGGATACCCAGTCACTATATTTCTTGCAGCTAAACTCCGAATAAATGGCTGCGCCCAGTAACTAGGTTGAACGTCACTAAAGGTAGTTGCAGGGGAAGATTGAGCATAAGTATCTAATGCTCCAACTGCAAGTACTATTAAATTTAAAGTTAGTAAAGATACGCCTGCTGATGCTAACTGAGTTAACCGCGTCATTATCTATGCCTCCTATTTTTTAAATAATTAATTTTCTAATACTTCAATGGTTATTAATAAATAGTGGAGATTTAGTGGATAAATCTATCCCACAACGAAAAATATTACTTTTGGGTGATTAGACTTATTCCTTTAGTTATAGATAACGCAACATTCTCAAATAACAAAATCGTCAATTTTTTAATAACGGCTCATGTTAATCGAATAATTTTCAATTTAGGTAGTAAAAGTCTCAAGTTTGGGTTCGAGAAGAAAAATTTAGCAGAGTTCTCCACAGGTTTTCCACTATTTAGATTTAGTTTAAATCTCAAACGATACCTTAATCAAATAAAATTTTCCTTGATAACCTGTTTTACTGCTTCAATTATCAGTTATTTTACGAATCTCTACCAACTTTACGGATAAAAATCAAGTATTACTTGAGTATGTATGAGATACATTTAAAAAAAGTATTTCTTTGGGTAGTAGAGTTATCGCCTTAAAAAGCAAGATGGTTAGCGCCAGGGGGTAAAATGCGTCAACTCATTATCCAAGTGCCACGGGGAAACGGAAAAGCAGTTATTGACATCGCCAAATCTCATAACGGCTCAAATCTTTCACGCTTTGAAGGAAATGCAGAAGAACCGATTGATGTAGTGATTGTTCACGTTTCTAATCGAGAAGTTGGGAAAGTCCTAGAGGAATTGCAAGACTTGCCCAAAGTACAGATCACGCTCATACCAACTGGTGTGATGACTCTGCAACCCCCTGCGTCGAAAGCACCGCAACAAGTTGTGGATGTGGAAGAACGCAGTCCAATTGAGATTTTTCTTTCCGGTTTGCAAAGCGTTGGCTCTTGGCGAGGTTTTCTTGGTTATGCAGCACTGGCAGGCTTTGTAGTCTGGATTGGCTTGTATACTAATACAGCTTACCTACTAGTAGCAGCGATGCTGATTGCACCGTTTGCAGGCCCGGCAATGAATACGGCGATCGCTACTGCATGGGGCGATCGCAAACTCCTGGGGCGGAGTATTTTACGGTATTTTGCAGCTTTAGCAGTCACAATTGTCACTACTTGGCTACTTAGCCTGATACTGCGTCAAGAAATTCCCACCAGTTTAATGGTAGGAAGCAGCCAGGTTTCAGCAGTGGCAGTGCTTTTGCCATTGGCAGCCGGAGCAGCAGGGGCGCTCAACTTAGTGCAATCAGAACGGAGTAGTTTAGTATCTGGGGCAGCAACGGGGATGTTAGTTGCCGCTTCTTTAGCTCCACCTGCGGGAATTGTGGGTATGGCAAGTGCAATTGGCAGGTGGGATATGGCAATTTCGGGGCTATTCTTACTGTTTTTGCAATTATGCGGCATTAATTTTTCAGCATCCCTCTTGTTCCGAATGTTCGGGCTGTCTGCTCAAGGAACTCGCTATCAGCGTGGTAAAAAACGGGTATTCTTTTCTGCCTTGGTGATCACTGTCATAGCATTGGCAGGTTTACTAACTTGGCAGTTCTCTAATTCTCCCAATTTACAACGCTCTAGTCGTGCCCAACGTGCCAACGCCCAAGTCCAGAAAACTGTGGAACAAGTTGGTTTAGCAAAATTAGTCGAGTCGAATGTGCGCTTCACACGAGCCAATATTGAAGGTCAGGATACCCTGCTATCTGTTGTTTATGTGCAGCGTAAACCGGAAGTTACAGCCTCTAGTGAAGAAATTCGCGATCGCCTTACCCAATCAATTCAAACTCAATTATTGAAACAGGATTTTAACGTCACACCTTTAGTGGATGTTAGCGTACTAGAAACCCCTGCTAGTAAACAATAAAATCAATTCTCTAAAATTCGACATTAAATTACGAATTACGAATTACGAATTAATACTATGAGTAGTTCAAAGCTTTTAGAAAAACAAGCCCTAGAAAAAGAACGTAACGAAGTCTTGCAACAGTTAGAAGATTGGTTAGAAACTCCAATGCTGGTGCTGGGCTTTGTATGGTTAGCACTATTCATCATCGAAATCATCTGGGGGTTAAATTCTTTACTGGAAGCCGTTAGCATCACTATCTGGATTATTTTTATATTAGATTTTCTCCTGAAACTAGCGATCGCTCCTCATAAAATTTCCTACATCAAAAGCAGCTGGCTAACAGCTATTTCTCTATTTTTGCCAGCGCTGCGAACTTTTCGGATTATCCGAGTCATCAAAATACTCCGAACAGCACGGGCTGTGCGAGGACTACAACTGTTGCGAGTTATGACTCGTGCTAACCGAGGAATGCGAGTTCTCTCAGCAAGTATTAGCCGTCGAGGGTTTGGTTATGTTGTGGCATTAACAATGATTGTTACTTTAATCGGAGCAGCAGGGATGTATGCGTTTGAGAATGAAGTGCCTATAGAATCAGGGCTACATAACTACGGCACTGCTTTATGGTGGACAGCAATGCTCATAACAACAATGGGTTCTGAGTATTGGCCTAAAACCCCTGAAGGTCGGGTGCTTTGTTTTTTCTTAGCGTTGTATGCGTTTGCCGTGTTTGGCTACGTTACTGCAACTCTAGCAACATTCTTTATTGGTCGTGATGCCGATGATGACGAAGCAGAGTTAGCTGGAGCGAAATCGATTCAAGTGCTTCAGGGTGAAATCGTAGCATTGCGGCAGGAAATTCAAGAATTATTGCATCAAAGTTCAGAGCGATGACGTTAGCAAAGATTAATGAATGAGGAAAGTTCATGAATGCAGAAATCTCCACAGCTTGGGATAAGGTTCAAAGCATGATCAACGGTTTCATAGCTTTGCTACCAAACATTGTCTTAGCGTTGATTGTCTTTATACTCTTTTTATTTGTTGCCAACAGAATTAAGGCACTAGTCAAGCGGTTAACTCGCAACCGTCGCTACGCCCGGAATCTAGGATTAGTACTGGGAAGGGTAGCGCAAGGGGTAACAATTTTGATTGGGTTATTTGTCGCCCTTTCCATTGTGATTCCTACATTTAGAGCTGGTGATTTGGTGCAACTATTAGGAATTAGCGGTGTGGCAATTGGTTTTGCCTTCCGTGATATTTTGCAAAACTTCTTAGCTGGTATTTTAATTCTGCTGACTGAACCTTTCCAAATTGATGACCAAATTGTTTTTAAAGGCTTTGAGGGAACTGTTGAAAATATCGAGACACGTGCAACAACAATCAGAACCTACGATGGTCGGCGGATTGTCATTCCTAACTCTGAGTTATTTACTAATTCGGTAACTGTCAACACTGCTTTTGAAAATCGGCGATTAGAGTACGATGTCGGCATTGGCTACAACGACGACATTGACCTAGCCAAGCAGTTGATGTTAGACGCAATGCATAGCGTAGACGAGGTTTTAAGAGATCCGGCTCCTGATGTACTAGTAATGGAACTTGCCGAAAGCACTGTTAACATCCGTGCGCGTTGGTGGGTTCATCCACCACGACGGGCAGATAATCTGATTTCGCGGGACAAAGTTATTACAGCAATTAAGAAAACGCTCGTTGCCAACGGCATTGATTTACCTTTCCCAACTCAACAAATTTTGTTCCACGACCAGACCGAAGAGACAGATGGCGATCGCTCCCGTCAGCGCGAAGGTTGGCCCGCAGGTAAAGGTGAAGTACCAAAGCCTCGCCGCATCAGTGATTCGCTTCTTTTACTTGCTCAAGTGCGCTCCTCCCAAGATGGTAACGGTAAGATAGATTCTCAAATCAACGAACAATGAGAAATGTCAAAGTAAGCAAACTTTGGGATCAGCTCCACTCAAGTTACTGGTTCATACCAGCAGTTATGGCAGTGGGAGCTACTGCTTTAGCTTTCACAATGCTTAATCTTGACCGTACAGACAAGCTAAAAATTAATTATTGGTGGGTTTACACTGGTGGATCTGATGGAGCGCGATCGCTATTAGAAGCTGTTGCAGGTTCTATGGTGAGCGTTGCTGCTACAGCTTTTTCAATTACAATTGTGGCACTTCAATTGGCTGCCGCCAATTTTGGCCCCCGGCTTCTGCGTAATTTCATGCAGGATACAGGTAATCAAGTTGTGCTTGGCACATTTATTGGTACGTTCATCTACTGCTTGCTCGTACTACGAACGATTCGTGGAGAAGGAGATGGATACAGCCAGTTTGTGCCACAACTTGCGGTGACAGTCGGTGTTTTACTGGCAATTATTAGCATTGGTATTTTGATTTATTTTATTCATCATGCTTCAACAATAATTCAAGCATCTAACGTCATTCAAAATGTTAGTGCAGATTTACATTCAGCAATTGAGCGGCTATTTCCAGAAAAAATAGGGCGTGGTGAACCAGAAGACAGACAAGGATTTGCAGAAATTCCCATGACTTTTGAGGAGGAAGCTTTACCGATTCGAGCAAATAGCACTGGTTATTTACAAGCAATTGATGATGAAGAATTGATGAAAATTGCTTGTAAGTATAATTTGCTAATACGCCTTCAAATTCGACCAGGTAAATTTGTAGTTCAAGGTAGCGATTTAGTTTTGATTTTTCCTGGTCACAAACTAAATCAGAAACTTGTTAAAAAAATTAATAATGCCTACATTATAGGTAAAGAACGTACAGAGCAACAAGATGTAGAATTTCCCATCGTTCAGTTAGTAGAAATTGCCTTACGCGCGCTCTCTCCTGCTGTCAATGATCCATTTACTGCAATTCGCTGTATTGACCAATTAAGAGCTGGGTTCTGTCATCTTGTTCAAAGAAGCTTTCCTTCACCTTATCGCTATGATAATAATAAACTGCGCGTAATTGTTGAAAGTGTAAAGTTTGCGGAATTAACTGATGCTGCTTTTAACCAAATTCGCCAGTATGGATGCTCTGATGTCGCAGTCACTAGTCGTTTGTTAGAAGCTATAGCTGCAATTGCTACTTACACTAAGAATTCTAAATATCAAGCAGTCCTGCGGCATCATGCGGAAATAATTTTACAAAATAGCCGTGAGGGACTCTCGCAAGAACAAGACCGCAAAGATGTAGAAGAAAGATATTACCAGGTTATTAAAAATTTAGATAATGACAGCAATATTAAAGATTGGAAATCACCATAACAATAGCATTGTAAAATTATTTTTTTTGGTAAATACGTATGAAAAATCTCAATTGGAAAGGTTATCGCGTTATCGCGTGGGTAGGGCAAACTCTACTAGCAATCTTTGTTATAGCCGCAGCAGGTCAAGGTAAGTGGTTAAATGCCTTGGGCCTTGCCTTCTTCCTTGCAGTATCTTTTGTGTTTGTTGTCCGAGATGATAAATTACCGACCTTGTTTGATTTTTTGTTTGTGTTGGCTGCATTGCTAAATGCTACTGGTTGGGTATGGGGTTTATTTGGTATGCCGGGGCCTTATGACGAAATAGTTCATGCTTATACGACTTTTGCAATTACCCTCGCACTGAGTTTTTTAGTCTATAGTTCAATGTTGAATATATTTCGGAATCATACACTCTTGTATCTAGTGACAATTACCAGTTTTGGAATTGCTATCGGTGCTTTGTGGGAAGTTGCGGAATGGTCTGCGGGGAAAATTCTTAGCACTCAAGTGATTGAAAGCTTGGATGATACTATTATCGATTTAGTTATGGACTCTCTAGGGGCTGGATTAGCAGCTTTAATTAGTCTTTGGGCATTACGAGAGTGGACAAATAGAAATACGGATGCAACCAATTCACAAAGTGAGACATACGTTTAAGTTACATTTTTTTGATATTTGGGAATAAAAATATGAAGGTTAAATATATAGAGAATCGGCAGATAAATACTACATCAAATTTAGGAAAATTTCTAAGATTAATGTCAGCCAAACAAAGGCATCTGCTATTATCTTTTATCGGGATAATGGTAGGATTTTTGGGTAGCTGTTCGACAGAGTTGCCTGGAGAAGTTCGCCCTTCAACTGTTGCTTCTCCTACGGTTAGTGAGTCACAGAATCAAAGTTCGCGCCCTCTAACACCAACTGCTGAGGATAACAATTTTGTAGTTGAAGTTGTCGAAAAAGTAGAACCGTCTGTAGTTCAAATTAATACTTCCCGAACTATCAAAAGCGAAGTACCACAATTACCTGAAGCATTTAATGACCCATTTTTTAGACGCTTTTTTGGTGACACCTTACCAACACAGCCTCAAGAACGAGTAGTACGCGGTGTAGGCTCTGGTTTTATCATCGATCCCAATGGACGAATTCTCACCAATGCTCATGTTGTCAACAATGCAGATACGGTGACGGTATCATTTTCAGACGGTCGTACTGTTGAGGGCAAAGTCCTAGGCCAAGATTCGGTGAGCGATGTTGCAGTTGTGCAAATTCCTGGTAATAACTTACCAGCAGTAGAAATAGCAAATCCTGATTCTTTAAGACCAGGACAGTGGGCAGTTGCGATCGGTAATCCTTTAGGTTTACAACAAACAGTAACAGTAGGCGTTATTAGCGCGATCAACCGTTCTTTAAATCTTTCCACTAGACCTAGTAGCTATATTCAAACCGACGCAGCAATTAACCCCGGAAATTCAGGCGGGCCACTCTTAAATGCTCGTGGTCAAGTGATAGGTGTCAACACTGCAATTATTCAGGGTGCTGAAGGTATTGGCTTTGCTATTCCTATAGATACAGCTCAAAGAATTGCCCAGCAATTAATTACTCAAGGCAAAGTTGAATATCCTTACTTAGGTCTTCAGATGCTAACGCTAACACCTGAAGTCAAGCAAAGAATCAATAATTATCCCAACAGTAACACCCGCATTGTCGCAGACCAAGGAATTCTTATTGTTCGCGTTATCCCTAATTCTCCTGCTGCCAGAATCGGACTACGCCCAGGAGATGTTATTCAAGCAATTAATAATCAGCCCGTTACCACATCTGAAGAAATTCAGCAGATTCTCGAAAAGAATGGCTTAAATAACTTACAAATCCAAGTGCTACGCAACGGACAGAACTTACAATTCACAGTACAACCTGAACCACTGCCATCTCCAAATAATATCCAGTCTTAAGTTTGTCAGGTAGGTCATGCCTACCTGACTTATCAACTATTTTCAACAGTTGATTCAGACTTGCCATTTACCACAGCTAATACTTTTTGCTCGTGATTATCTTTTTTATTTTCCTGCCAGTTGTTGAGTACATCCTCGACCAAAACTTCTTTAATCCAAGTCTGAAAGACAATTACTAATGGAACAGCGAGGAATACACCTAAAAACCCGAAAAAGCTGCCAAAAAAGACCACTGCTACTAAAGTAACTGCTGGCAAAAGAGATGCTTGGCTTTTCATGACTAAAGGCACTATAACTAAACTTTCAACCTGCTGAATACCAAAGTACAAAGCTATAACAGCAGCGATTTTCCAAGGTTCTTCACTTAATGCTAGCAGTGCAGGCGGAATCACACTTAAGGTTGGCCCAACATTTGGGATAAATTCTAATAATCCTGCCAAAATAGCATTAACTAATGGCAATGGTACTCCCAAAATCAACAGTCCAATATAGCTCAATGTTGCAATGACCAGCATAGTAAGGAGCGTACCTTTTATCCAGCCAGTCAACGAGACTGCACACTTATTTAGAATGTCATCAACTCGCCGACGATAAAAGGCAGGGAATAACATTATAAATCCCTGTCGATAGGGCGATGGATTGGCTAATAACATGATGGTAAGAGCTACAAAAAGCAGCAAACCTAAAATAATAGAAAGCGAGCTACTGACCAAGCTAAAAAAGTTGTTTATTAACCGATTTAACCAATCTTGTAAACCTTGAGTCAGATACCTAAGTCCGCGAATATTTTCTAAGAGTTGGTCAGGAATTACATTTTGTAACCAGTTGTTCCACGATCGCAACCGTTCTAGTCCTATAGGCATAATATTACCAAATTGTTGCAATTGCTCAACAAGACGCGGCACAATCAGTGCAAAAAAACCGACCAAAACGGCCAATAAAAGAATAACTGATATGGCAACTGCAATTCCTCGCTTGATACGAAATCTTTGAAAAAAGCTCACTAGTTGATTTAGGACTGTAGCTAAAACTACCGCTGCAAATACCACCAAAAGTATTTGCCGAATTTGCCACAAAATGTAAAGAGATATCACAAGAGCGAGAAACCCGATTAATTGTCCGAATCGCACAATTTAGCCCCCATTTTTTTTGTTATTACCAGCTATTGTGCTGAGTTTAATTACTTCAAGTTAGCTGTATCGCTATATTTAAAAAGCCACTAGAAGACTGATTTTTGAAGAGCAGCGATATATGCGCCTTCCGACAGAATTTAGGTATTTTCTTGAGAGAGTAATCTGATATGAGCAAACCTTGAAGACTGTACTCATAAAAATGCAAAAACCACGTCCCAGTAATATATTGATACGTGCTTTCGTATTGATTTTTGTCAGTTTAGCTATCTTCATGGTTGGCTCAATATTCTTTAACATGAGTAGACAATTTAGAGAAAGCCCTGAAAATATTGAAGAGCCTGAACAGGGATTATTGAAGTAATACAGTAGGAACCTCAGCAACTAAGACTTATCTAAGTAATAGGGTTGGGAAATTTGCATCATGTATAAACCGATTAAGTTCATTTCTTGGGTATTGATAGGCATCCTATTGTTTTCGATGTCCGGCTTGCCTAGCTTGGCTAGAGATGTACCCCAATTTCCGCTTTCAGAACCTCAACAGTAGCAACCAACTGAACCAAAGCAGCCTGTAATAACATCTCCTAATGCACCAGGATTAAGTAATCCCCAGGAATTTGAAGGCTTTGTAGACAAAATTATCAATGAAGAAATATGAACCTATCCCACTAATACCGGAGATATGATAATTTGCTGTTGATGACGGAAAGTTGTATCAGGGTATGGCTGGGCGATTTGAAGGATTAAGCGATCTAGAATGGAGACTGTTTGAAGATATATTCCCCAAAGAACCAGAAAAAACAGAGGTGTACACACATCTGTGTACTAAACCGAAATCATTGTAGATCCGTCATTATCCTCCGATAAATTGGAGGACTTTGAGGGATTTTAGCCCCCCTTGGAAAGGGGGGTTGGGGGGATCAAAAGCCTGTGGGACAACTCTCAAAGACTTGTGTGTACACGGTAGCTTGTAGGAGAGGGAGGCTGGAAGGGAGAGGTTTGCCGAACTCACGTCTGGTTAATAAAAAATGCTTGGTAAGTAATATGAAGTTAAATAATATAAAACACAATTTTTTTCCTATTATCAAGATTATATCTTCAGTTCTCATAGCCAGTGCAATAGGATTGGAACTATGGAATATTTATGCAGCCATAAATAACATTAAAGTACCAAACAGCCTGAATCCAGTTTTCTGGATTGAGCGCATTGCTGTTGTGAGCCATTTAGTTGAGGCAGTTATAGCAGCTTTTTATGCGCCTTCAAAACAAAAGATGCCTCTACAATATGGTACTTATACTTTTTTTGTGGGTACAGTGGCTTTGTTAGAACTGTTTGGTAAAGAGGACAAACTGTAAATTAAGCAGATTTCAAGCGTTGCTTAGGTTCAGGAATTGTACGCCCTAACTTTTGAGCAATCTCAATCCATTCTTGCATAATAATTTCTATATTTTGCAATGCTTCTTGATAGGTTTCGCCATCGGCAACACATCCGGGTAAGTCTGGAACTTCGGCAATAAATGCTTCGTCTTCTTCGCTCCAGTAGAGAATTATTTCATAGCGAAGGTTCATTTTTACTTCCTAGCTTATATTTAAGAATCACTGCACGAACTAGTTTAACGTGATAGCCTTTGGCTTTTCCTTTCTTGTGTTCTAGGTTCAATATTTCCTCAACACCTTCTTTAGTAAAAATATAGTGTCCACCACGAATCTGCTCATCAAAGCCTAGCCTGTATAACAGTTGCCAAAGTTGAGCAAAAGGAATGTCTGTATCAGAAGTTCCAGATAAAATTTTAGCCAAGAGTTTGTCTTGCTGACTCACGCTTTTACTTACTTATTAATATCGAAATATTTATATATTCTCATATTTTTGTAAGAGTTTGTTGCTGCTTGCATCTCCGTGTCTCCCCATCTTTGCGTCTTTCTTGCGCTACGGATTACTTAAAGGCACATTAGCTGATCTTGCACTAAGCCCGAACGACTATAAATCCCAGCTAAGAGGATGTTTTAAAAGTCTTATCGTCAGTAGTAAAAGGTTTCAGATCCCCCTAAATCCCCCTTGAAAAGGGGAGGCAGTGCGTTGCGGGGGTTCCCCCCGTTGTAGCAACTGCCGTGGACTTTAAGAAGTTTCCCCCCCCCTTTTTAAGGGGGGCTAGGGGGGATCAGCCAGTGCTTAATACAACAAACCACTTTTCAAACAACCTCTAAACAAGCAAAGTCTACCTGTGTGGACTGCGAAAAATAATATGCCCCTTCATCTCCCTTATTTCCCAAATTTTTCTAGGTAAAAAAATTAAATGCTTCACACAGCTGATCTCTTTTTTTTGGGAAAACTATATGTGGTTGGACAGTTAACGGCAGCTATAAAGACTGAAATATCTAACTTCGCCGTTCATGGTGTGTAAGTTTCATATCTTGCACTAAGCGCCGTGACTATCAAATGGTGCGACTACATAAACGTAGTTTGCCTGTGCAGGCTAAGGAAAATTAGTGCCTTTAAAACCCGTTACTCACGACTTTGTACATATAGCCCTACCTATTTAAGGCAGGTAAAAAATGGGAACTAGTCTTAAATTCCAACAAAACAAGGTGCCAAATATTTTCAAATCGAGAAATTTCAATGTTACATAGTAATCAAGAAAATTTTAAAGAAGAAAAACTAAAATTTATTTTTTTTGAAGTTACACCTGCCCTAAAATCTACAAATTTTTCTTGTTTTGCTATTGGAGAAAGCGTATCTTTTTTTGGCTCTTGGATGATGCAAATTGCCTCAATATGGTTAGTTTATCAATTAACCAACTCAGCTGTGTCAGTGGGTGTAATTGGTTTTGCAAATCAAGCTATGGGCTTGATTATTACACCTATAGCAGGAGTACTGCTTGATCGTTGGAATTTGCGATTAGTACTATTAACTACTCAACTATTATTTATTTTGCTATCTTCTGCATTGACATTTTTAACTGTTAGCGATCGCATCACTGTTGAATGGATTATTGTTATCGGTTTATTTCAGGGTATAGTAAAAGCTTTCGATTTACCAGCACGCCAGATTATTCTTCCCAGACTCATTGAAAAAAAAGCAGATTTTACCAGTGCAATGGCTGTTCATTTATTATTGATGAATACAGCTAAACTCTTCAGTCCTATGATTGGAGGCTTACTAATCGCTAAAGCTGGTGTAGCTCCATGCTTTTTAATAAATACTATTAGCTATTTACCCTTGGTGTCAGCCCTTTTAACTATTCAAATGAAGCCAATTATCGTTAATTCACTATCAAAAAAACTTCAAATTTGGAAAAATCTAAAAGAAGGTTTTATGTATGTATATGATTTTTTGCCAATTAAATACGTTTTAATATTGCACATCTTAGTTTGTTTTATGGCAATGACTCATATAAATTTAATCCCCATTTTCGCAAAAGAAATTCTTAATGGTAACGCTGAAATTATGGGATTTTTGATGACAGCTTCAGCATTTGGTTCTATAATTGCCTGTCTTTTTCTTATTTTACAGAAAACAGTTATTAATCTCGAAAAAATTATAGCCATCTCTGCTGCAATGTTAGGTTTATCTTTAATACTCTTTTCTCGGTCAACAAAGTTAGAATTTTGCTTGGTACTCATGTTTTTCATAGGCATGAATAATAGTCTAACTTTTGCCACAATTAATAACTTTATACAATTAGTGATTATCAATGAAGATAAAAGAAGTAGAGTAACTAGTATATTTAGTACAGGTTTTTTAGGAATACTACCTTTCGGTAATTTATTTTTTGGAGAGTTATCTAATGATGTTGGTGTTGCTAATGCTTTATTATTTAGTGGAACTAGCTGTATTTTAGGAGCCTATTTTTTTGCTAAACAATTGCCCACTATAACAAAGTTAGTAAAGCCAATATACATACAAATGGGCTTAATTGCAGAAAAAGCATAAATATTAAATTTGAATAAAAAACATAACTTTTACTTTGTCAGGACTTATGCAACAATAATGTAATTTCGTCATTGCGACCGTAGGGAAGCAATCCCAAAGTCTTGATTCTCGTTGCGAGTGCGTAAGTCCTATTTGTAAAAAAGAGGAATGAGGGGACAAGGAGAAAGAACTATGAATACATCTTGCCCCTTCCAATTTTCCCCTTTCCCCATCCTCCTTTAGCCGTAACGATATGGTTAGCCGCGATCGCTTGAGCTACCGTTAACGTTAGTAATTGCAGTTTGGACAGGTTGAGTGGCAAGAACTGCTACAACTGGAGTAACCTGTGAAACAGATTTTTTACTCCGCCTTCGATTAGAGCCGCCAGCTTTGGAATACTCCATGCTGTTTCGGCCGTAGACAGTTGCGACTCCACCAAGCATTCGTTCAGACATTTCCGAGAGTGCTTTGTCCATCTGAGTTAGTGTCTTACGCGATTCCTCAATATTGGACAAAAGCGTGTTATGAGCTTCTAGGGTAGCACGGGTAGTATTGATTAGGCGGGTGTAGGCTTCAATGCTTAATCCGTGCCCTAAATCCAGCTTCTCATTAATAGATTTAAGCAGGGCGAGACGACGTTGGGCTTTGTCCACAGCAGCAGAACCGCGAGTTTTTAGAGACATGGGACATCCTCTTGAATCATTCTTTTTCAAGATAGTGCTGCGTCCTTCTGCCTGAGATGAGTAGTTTTGTGGATTTATTTGATCAAAGGTTCAACGCCATAATTGGGAGTTTGTCTGTGGTTTTACTCATCTATTTATATCAATTTATTGTTTCGGCATGAACGCAATCAGCAACACTGATCGCCGAAATAGTATTTGCGATCTCCGAAACAGTATTTGCGATCTCCGAAACAGTATTTGCGATCGCCAAAATAGTATTTGCGATCGCCAAAATAGTATTTGCGATCGCCAAAATAGTATTTGCGCTCTCCGAAACAGTATTTGCGATCGCCGAAATAGTATTTGCGATCGCCGAAATAGTAATTGCGATCGCTCTCCCCTACTCCCTGCTCCCTGCTCTCCTGCGGCCTTAATGATAAGTCTTTAACCGAACATGATGTAACAGCTTATTAACTAACTGCAATTATTCGTGGTGCGATTGCCTCTAAAAAATTTAAACCATTAGGAGTTAGTCCTAAACCAGTACCAGCCGGACGGAAATCTTGAACTTTTTCGTAAACTTGCACATTTAAGTCAAAATTCGAGAGTGTAATTGCCGCAGCTAATTTCCCAGGGAGAGCACCAATAATAGCAACTTTTTCTACCATAGCTCTCAATGATTTTTTACTCATAGTTTTTTCAGGAGTATAATTATCTTAAATATGTTTATGACGCTAGCTATAAATGCTGTAAAAATGCTGTAAAAAATCAGATATAGGACTCATATTTGATTTTTGAACAAAATTCAGTACACCTTTATTCCTTCTTCCCAGTCCCCAGTCCCCAATCCCCAGTCCCTTACCTCTACGAGTGATTCAGAAATCAAATCGGATTGCTATATATAACAAATAAGAATTAGAAATAATAACTGCTGTAGCTTGTAATCAGGTGAGGGCACAAGTCGCATCTGATTACTCCCCTTGTCCCCTATCCTCTTTTTAATGACAAATTCGCAAAATTTCCAAAAATTAGTAGCACTTGCAAATGAACACGGGATTAATTGCCATCCAGCAATAGAAGACTGTTTAATCGCATCTTTACCTGGACACGATAATTTTTTATTAGCTTTTACTTGGTCTGGATCGATTCAAGGAGAACCGCTAGAGCATGAATTAATAGCAATTAGTGTACAGGATATAGATAAAGGAGTTACCGTTGCGGCTTGGCAAATTCCTAGCTATTTATTCGGCAGTGTTTTAAGACAGGCGCAGATGCTTGTAGCTGCTCATATAAATTTTATTGATTAATCGCAAGCTATAGCACAAACAGCTAAAATTCCTTACAGGTTTGGATATTTTTATTCCATATATGAACGATATAGCAGTCCGATTTAATTCCTGTTCGCGCAGCGTGGCGTAGCCATATTTACTTGCGTGGGCGGATATCTCCTAGTTCAAGTTGAATTTAATTAGAATTTAAAATTATCTTAACCAAATGTTGATATGTAAATATAAATATTTGCTATTTTTAATCTAAATTTGTAAGTGTATGTCTATAGATAGATACTATTTTCTGTTAATAATTTTACATTTGTAAAGAAATGTAAAAAAGATTTGAAACACATGGCTGACATTGTTGATACTGCTGTAAATGCTGGCTCTTTTAACACTTTAGTTGCAGCAGTAAAAGCTGCTGGTTTAGTCGATACCCTCAAAGGTGCTGGCCCGTTTACCGTTTTTGCACCTACTGATGATGCATTTGCTAAACTTCCAGAAGGTACAGTGGATGCCTTGCTCCAGGATATTCCTAAACTGAAAAAAATCCTAACTTATCATGTTGTTTCAGGTAAGGTTCTAGCAGCTGATGTTGTTAAGCTGAAGTCAGCTACAACTGTAGAAGGAACAGACGTAAAAATTGATGCTTCTAATGGTGTCAAGATAAATGATGCTACTGTTGCAACACCAGATGTTGATGCTGATAACGGTGTTATTCACGTCATTGATACAGTATTGATTCCTGCATAAATAAGTGTTTACATAGAGAACACATTTTTGGGGCAGCGATGAACTACAGTCGCTGCCCCAAAAATTTCTAAACTCCAGTTATCTAATCAGGGCGAACGCATCTTAATTTCCTGCCTAAATGCGATGGGATATTTTTTTACTTGGAAGCCCCTTATCTCCCCAAATCCTTAGTTCGCCCAGATGCTAATTACAAATGCTACACTGATAGTTTCAGTATTTTGTGAAACAGTAGCATCTCAAATGACAAACTATTTTTTAGCAGAAGACTTTAGAGTATATGTTAGTACCGAAGGGGGTGTTGTCAACTGGGCAGCGCCTGGATATACAGAGAGAATTTTGCCCACCGTTAACAAGTACATGAACAGAGATGGCGGTTACATTGCTTGTTATTCTCGCAATCAAAAAGGAAGTATTTATTCTGTTGGCAGTGGAATTTATGTAATGGGTCAAATTCGATTACAAGGCCGATACATCGGGCGGATATTTCACCCCAAGGGTTATGAGGATAAAGATATTAGTGCCGCTATTGAGTTCAAAACCCTTTGCAATCAAACATTTCCTGCTGCACGCAATGGCGGCTGGGCTGGTGGCGATACTGGCGGTTGGTTCGGAATCGAGTAATATTGTTTTTAATTTTCCGGAATTGCTAAGTCCACTGTGGTAGTAACACAAAGACAAAGCAAATATAACTAACTTCTATAAGTAACCTGTGGGAATATACCCAACTCAAACCCGGTCACAATGACTGGGTTTTTGAGTTTGAGCGCGATCGCAGTTAGTACGATTTAGAATTTCTGGGTTAACTTAAAACTTAGCTGGTAAGCCACCGACGTGAAATAGTCAACGAACTTAAAGTGACAATGTGAAGTCTAATATATACAAATTGCTTGTTCTGGCACTTAGTTTCTGGCAAAGAATAGATGCGTTTGTATCATTGGCACTCTACCGTTTCTGCTCGCTGGTTTCATCCTTTACTGTTAGTGATCTGGTTCATCATCGGCCTTAGCTTGCGTTTTACCAACTTAACCGCCAAGCCTCCTTGGACTGATGAGTTTGCGACTTTGGTGTTTAGCTTGGGGAATAATTTTTTACCAGTACCCTTAGATCAGGCGATCGCACCTGATATTCTCTTGCAACCCCTACAACCAAATCCAACCGCCGATATAGGGGATGTAATCCATAACCTAATTACCAAAGAGACCCATCCACCACTGTATTTTGTGCTGGTGCATTTGTGGATGAAGTTGTTTCCCAACCAAGGAGAGTTAGTATCGCTATTTGCTGCACGTTCATTTCCAGCTTTACTAGGTGCAATCTCAATTCCCCTGACTTATGGCTTGGGTAGGTTAGCTTTCCGTTCCCGATTGGTAGGACAGCTAGCTGCTGCGATGATGGCAGTTTCACCCTACGGGATTTTCTTAGCACAAGAAGCACGTCATTACACATTAGCAATGATATGGGTGATTGCATCCCTGTCCTGCTTGGTAATTGCCACACGTCACATTCAAAACCGTACACTATTACCGCTTTGGCTAATCATCTGTTGGGTAGGAATTAATGCTTTAGGAATTGCTACTCATTACTTTTTTGCTCTGACTCTGTGTGCTGAAGCTTTGGTTTTAATGCTTTTAGCTTGGCAAGAATCTATGCAAGCAAAAACACCAGTGTTTTTGCTCCCTGTTTGGTGGCGCATTTATGCTGTTGCTACTGGTACTTTTGTATCATGTTTAGTCTGGCTACCCAGCTTTTTAGAGAATCGGTCTCGTAGTAGTTTAACAGCGTGGATTCAAGAAGGTGAGCGCGTCGGAATCGAATGGGTAAGCCCAATTTTTCAGGCTTTAGCAGCATGGATTACGATGATTGCTTTGCTCCCAGTGGAATCACCACAATTAGCAGTTGTGATTGTTTCTGGGTTAGGAATGTTAATTTTCTTTATATGGGCAATACCAATTTTAGTTCGTGGTCTGAAAGTGCAACTACAGCGACCCCAAACCAGTTTAGTGACTCAAGTATTTGCTGGGGTAGTCTTGGGAGCGATCGCTTTATTCTTCATATTTACTTATGTTTTAGGCATTGATCTGACACGAGGCGCTCGCTACAACTTTGTTTATTTTCCTGCTGTGATGATCATAGTAGGAGCAAGCCTGGCCGTCTGTTGGCAAAGAACTGGTAAAAAAGCTGTGATGTTGATTTGGCTAATGGGATTAATTAGCGCTGTCACAGTTATTTGTAATCTGGGTTATCAAAAATACTACCGCCCTGATTTGTTAGTTCCAATAATTCAACAAAATTCTCAGGTTCCGGTTCTCATAGCCACAACCCACAAAACCTTAGTACAAACTGGGGAAATGATGGGAATAGCTAGGGAGTTAAAATTTTCTGGTTCACAAACTACTACCCAATTTTTGTTAGCCCATCAAGAAAAAGACCCCAACACCTCTACTCTTGCCCTAGAAAATACATTAAAACAGCTACCACGACCTTTTGATCTGTGGCTAGTTAATTTTAATGCCCCAATATCAGAAGAAGTGAAAAAATGTCTACCTGAAAACAAATCATTTGTACCAGTGAATGGCTATGAGTACAAAATTTATCATTGTCAGTAGAAGTAATTCTGCCATTGGAAGTAACAAGTCAGGTAGAGGTAATGCCAACAACTTTTCATTAGCGTAGAGGCACTACAGTCACCTAGAGATTTCTCAATGGCATATCAAGGCGTAATTTTGGATGTAGATGGGACGCTTGTTCTGAGTAACGATGCCCATGCTCAAGCTTGGGTGGAAGCATTTGCGGAATTTGGCTATGAGGTAAAGTTCGAGCAAGTCCGACCGTTGATTGGTATGGGAGGCGACCAGATTATTCCTCAGTTTGCGCCAGGGCTTTCTGATCAAGAAGGAATAGGTAAAAAAATTGCCGAGAAACGCAAAGAACTGATCATCAACAAGTTTGGCACAAATCTGACTCCCGCTAATGGTGCGCGGCAGCTAATATTGAAGATGCAATCTGTTGGATTGCGTCTAATCATTGCTAGTTCAGCAACAACTCAAGAACTGTCAGTGTTGTTGAAAGCCGCACAAGTTGATGACCTACTCAGTCAGGATGAGGCAGCAACATCTAGCGATGCCGAAGCTTCCAAACCAGACCCAGAGATTGTCGAAGCAGCTTTGAGCAAGCTGAATATGCAACCATCCCAGGTAGTGATGCTGGGCGATACTCCCTACGACATTAAGTCTGCGAATCAAGCTGGTATTGACGTGATTGCGGTTCGTTGCGGTGGTTTTGATAATACTCAATTAAAGGATGCGATCGCCATTTACAACGATCCGGCTGACTTGTTAACACACTATGACACCTCACCTCTCGCAACCAAAGCAATGACTAAGGCATAACCACTTAGAGGATGTCTGAGAAGTATTAAATATTTCGTTTGATCCCCCCTAGCCCCCCTTTCCAAGGGGGGAAATATATCAAAGTCCCCCTTGGAAAGGGGGATTTAGGGGGATCTATAAGTCTCAAATACAACATCAAAAAGTTTTCAGACATCCTCTTAAAAAGTAGTCACGTAAAAAACTGATTTCTACTTGACCACAACTGTATGTAACTATTTCTCAGATATTGTGCTCATATCACCGCTGGATATTAACCAACACTTGGGTAAACCAGACAGTTACAAACTCGAAGACTGATTACCACTCCATTCATGCAACAAAGCCGTTTGTAATCACTAATATTATCGTCCGACTGACACTGTGCAACTGCTCATTTACCTTGGAATACAACTTAGTAAAAAGGAGATTATCTGTGATTAAAAGTCTTGGATACGCCGCCGAAAGTGCAACTACACCGTTGGGCTTGTTCAGTTTTGAGCGGCGAGAGCTGGGCCGACACGACGTACAGATTGAAATCCTTTACTGCGGCGTGTGCCACTCGGATCTGCACACAGCCCGTAACGAGTGGAAGAACACGGTTTACCCTGTTGTGCCTGGGCATGAGATCGTTGGGCGTGTAGTGAAGGTTGGCGATCAAGTCTCCAAGTTCAAGGTTGGCGACGCTGCGGGCGTTGGCTGCATGGTCGATTCTTGCCGCACCTGCCCCAACTGCCGCGAAAGTTTCGAGCAGTACTGCGATAACGAGATTATCTTCACCTACAACAGCCCGGAGAAGCAGACAGGGAAGATGACTTATGGGGGGTATTCAAACCAGATTGTCGTAGATGAGAACTACGTACTACGCGTTTCGGAAAAGCTTGACCTCGCTGCCGTCGCACCGCTGTTGTGCGCGGGTATCACAACGTACTCGCCACTGCGCTACTGGAAGGTTAGTAAAGGTGATAAGGTCGGTATCGTCGGGCTTGGTGGGTTGGGGCACATGGGACTGAAATTTGCCCATGCTTTTGGGGCCCATACTGTGCTTTTCACAACGTCGCCAGGTAAGACGGAAGACGCCAAGCGCCTTGGGGCCGATGAGGTCGTCATTTCAAAGAACGCCGATGAGATGAACAAGCACATCAACAGTTTCGACTTCATCCTCAACACAGTTTCGGCACCGCACAACTTGGACGCATACACCGAGTTGCTTAAACGTGCTGGTACGCTATGCTTGGTCGGTCTGCCTGAATATCCGCACCCATCGCCTGACATCAGCAACTTGATTTATAAGCGCCGAGAAATTGCTGGCTCGATGATCGGCGGGATTCAGGAGACACAAGAAATGCTCGACTTCTGCGCCGAGCATAACATTGTCTGTGACATCGAACTCATCCCGATCCAAAAAATTAACGAAGCATACGAGCGTATGCTCAAAAGCGACGTAAAGTACCGCTTTGTAATTGATATTGCATCGCTTAAGCAAGAGAATATATAGAGCATTGGCAAAGGTTGCAATCCCTGCACTAGTATCTCGAATTAATCCACGCAATATAGGAATCCGATTTGATTTTTGAAAAAATCTCCGTATTTGTAGGGTGGGCAATGCCCACCCTACGTATTGTTCAAAAATCAATTAGTAATCCTATAGTTAAATAGTGTTTATAGCCTTTGCTTAAACATTGAGTTATATCGTGTCCTGTGAAAGACTTATCATTAAGACCGCAGAGGAGCAGGGGAAAGAGCATTTCGCGGTTTTTGCACAGATGCGAGAATTATAACTAATTAGGCGGACATGATATTAGTCATCAACCTAAAGACTAGTATTTAAAATTGGATGATGTCTCAACTAATGGAGGACTAACAGGAGCAAAGGACTTGTTAGGATTATTCTGGCGCTAGATAAAACTATTCATGCACATTCATCATCTCAATTGTGGCTGTATGTGCCCGATTGGTGGCTCACTGTTTGATGGCTTTAGCCGCAGTTTAGTAGCCCATCTCGTTTGCCACTGTCTGCTCATTGAGACAGAACAAGGGCTAGTTCTAATTGATACTGGCTTTGGTCAGCGTGATGTTCAAGCAGCATCATCACGACTTAGCCCGTTTTTCCTTAATTTCAATCGCATCCAGCTTGAGGAAAAATACACAGCGCTGGCTCAAATCGAGCAACTCGGCTTTCGTAGAGATGATGTGCGTCATATCGTGCTGACCCACCTGGATTTTGATCATGCAGGGGGATTGGAGGATTTTCCCGAAGCAACTGTGCATGTCATGCAGAGCGAGATGGAAGCGGCGCAGGAGCGGCGTGGTTTCATTCAAAGCCAACGCTATCGTCAATGTCAATGGGATGAGGTAAAAAGCTGGAAGTTTTATTCGGCTGGGGGTGAACCTTGGTTCGGCTTTGAAGCAGTACGCAATCTTGAAGGATTACCACCTGAAATTCTTTTCATCCCGCTTGTGGGTCATACACGAGGTCATGCAGGTATCGCCATTCAAACATCCCAAGGCTGGCTTCTACATGCAGGCGATGCTTACTTTTATCGGCACGAAATCGGCTCTGTTCAGCCAAATTGTACACCTGGACTGCGTGCCTATCAGTGGATGATGGAAGTAGACCGCAAGGCTCGACTTTATAATCAACAAAAATTGCGTGCGTTATCGCTCGAACACAGTGGTGAGGTGCGCCTGTTTTGTAGCCATGATGCTATTGAGTTCAAAACGTTCGTAGACCAAAATAATTCGCAATTGCAGGAACACAATTCGCGCTTTGTAAACTAAGCTCAACAGAGTTTCATGAGTTGAGTATCAATAAGAATATCAATTTCAACTTAAGCAAGTACTTTCGGTTATATCATGTCCGCTTAATTAGTTATTATTCTCGCATCTGTGCAAAAACCGCGAAATGCTCACTGCTCCCTGCGGTCTTAATGATAAGTCTTTCACCGGACACGATATTACTAGTTGCCCTAACTCTTAAATAATGGTTTTAGCTATAGAAGTATCTCAATGCACCTAGATATCTGTGCAAAACCCCCTTGACAAAAAATGATAAAAGTGGACACAAAGGCAGCGTTCCTTTAATACCACCTTTAATACCAATAGTGATAGCAAAATAGATTGACAGTATGCACATTCTTCGAGATACTTTGAGACTGCTAACATCTAAAATTTAGGGTTATTGAATATCACCATGATGTGTAAAAAGTTTTAACTCCTGCCTGTGATTTCTGGCGGATATAGTCATAAATCAATGAAAATACCATTTGTCAAGTCAAATCAATTATCATTTGCACTGCTATAAATAATGACCGAAAAAACTATCTCTAGTAGCTTAAATAACATTGACTCGATTGAATTTCATCAGCAGTGCTTGAAAATAGCTATAGAAAAAGGCGATCGCACAGAACAAACAAAATTTTTATCGAAGTTAGCCAATGCTTACCAGTCTTTGGGAGAGCAAGAGCAAGCAATTGAGTTTTATCAGCAATGGCTTGAGATATCTAGGGAAAGTGGAGATAGCGATGCACAAGCCAAAGTATTGTCTGGATTAGGTAATGCTTATCAATGCTTGGAAAAGCCAGAGCAGGCAATTGAGTTTTACCAACAGTGGTTGAGTATAACTAGGAGAATAGGTGACCGGACTGGAGAAGGTATTGCTTTGGGTAGCTTAGGTAATATTTATGAATTGTTGGGACACTATCAACAAGCAATTGAGTTTTACCAGCAGTGGTTAGACATAGCAAGATTAATCGGCGATCGCTCTGGAGAAGGTATTGCTTCGGGTAGTTTAGGTAATACCTATGAGTCTTTAAGACAGTACCGAAAAGCAATTGAGTTTTACCAGCAGTGGTTAGATATAACAAGATTAATCGGCGATCGCTCTTCTGAGGGCATCTGTTTGTCGGGACTAGGAAACGCTTATGAGTGCTTGGGGCAATACCAACAAGCAATCGAGTTTTATCAGCAGTCACTTTTGGTCAGAAACAAAATCAGCGATCGTAGTGGAGAAGCTAACGTCTGGTTTAATTTAGGTCTAGCGTTAGAAAAAAGCAATCAAGAATCCGAGGCGATAAATGCCTATTGCAATGCCCGCAAACTATATCAGGAAATGGGATTTGATACGAACGTGCAGCATTGTAACGATAGAATCGAACTTCTTTGGCACAAGCTTGCACTCGTAGCATCCGGCTTTGGGTTTTGGCGAAGAGTAAGTGGTCTGTGGCAGGTCATCAAAAGCTCGTTCTAGCACTTATCCAGATCAATGACTTAACGAGCATCTACAGTAATAGTAGGTTTAAAACTAGAGTTTGCCTCGCTTCAGTTTTGCGATCGCAGCCAGTAGACTAACATTTTTTTAGCTGATACCAAGTTGCAATCAAAGGTAACATTTGTCATTGCGAGCGAAACAAAGTGGAGTGAAGCAATCTCCCTTAACGAGAAATTACTACAACAGAACGCAACTTGGTATGAGTTCTAATGTTGTCTGACAAAAGGGTATAAAGCAATCACCTGTATAATTACATAAGTTGCAGGTACTTTCTAAAAAATTTCAGTATATCCTCTTATGCCAATTTAGTTGCACGCTCAATAGAATGTAGCGTAATGCAGTTAGTTGTTCTCTGTAGTTACTCATACAAGTGTAGTGATTTTCTGTAGAACACAACTTATAAATAACTTCTATAAGTAAGTATTGGGGAAATATAACCCCATCAAAAGCCCAGTCATCATGACTGGGTTTTTTGGTAAAAAATAGTATCAATAAATATTTACGCTAACCTACTTGTACCAAGTTGCAATCAAAAGTAGCAACTGTCATTGCGAGCGAAACAAAGTGGAGCGAAGCAATCTCCTCTAACGAAAGATTACTACAACAAAAGGCAACTTGGTATTAGTACGTAAAGGCAACTCTTCAAGAAGTAGCTAATGCTGGGCTTGTGGTTAGACATCACCTATTTTCGCTGATTTCAATGTGCGATCGCATCGCAGGTGATGACTGAGTTGAACAAATGCGATCGCGTATACTACATCGAACAAATCAGCTACCAATCTACCCACAACAATTCAAAAAGCACCACTCTTATTAAATACAACCTTTAGCGTTTTCAGTATCAAACTAATATCGTAGAAAATAGACCACTTGTGTTGATATTCTAGATCCATACGCACAATCTCCTCAAAAGACTTGATGCTAGAGCGGCCATTCGCCTGCCATTCACCTGTAATACCCGGTTTGACATTCAGCCTTTGCCAGTGGTGGCTTGAGTAATGCATCACTTCATCAGGAGTAGGTGGACGAGTGCCGACAAGACTCATTTCCCCTAGCAGTACATTCCAAAACTGGGGAAGTTCGTCTAGGCTCGTGCGGCGGAGAAATTTGCCTATATGGGTAATGCGAGGGTCATTTTTATTTTTGAAAATATGATGGCCTTTGGCTTCATTCTTGACTAGATGCTTGTGTTGATCTGCCCCAATAATCATAGAACGGAATTTCCAGATCCGAAAGGAGCGCCCATTCAGACCACAGCGAATTTGACTGTAGAAGATAGGGCCAGGGTTATCCAGTTGAATGGCTATAGCAACAGGAATCGTTAGGACTGCCGTAATCCCTAATCCTACAACAGCACCCAGGATATCAATCATGCGCTTCACTTTGCTTGTTACAGAAGGATGAACTGGCAGACTAGCAAAATGAGATATGTAGGCTTCATCTATAACTGGTAAACGAGTAGAGTGGCGATTAGAGAGTTTATACATAGTAGTTACAGTTTCAGTGGGTCAGCTTATAAATCCAGTCACTTAAAAAGCCAATAATTTACCAAAGTACTCTGTTGCTTAAGCAAGCATATGGTCAAAGAGCAAAAGCGTTCTTAGGGATATTTGCAATGACGGTATTTCTTGGTTATTACTTTATGAGCGAACATTAACTGTATTCAGGAGAGTGCCGTAATTTAAAGTCAGTTAGATTGTTTAGAGATAATGGACTTGCAGTAAGGCTTTATGCCTAAATTAGATAAATTAAGTGAAATTGCTGAGAATCTAAACTCAAACATAATCAAAGTTTTTATCTATAAAAAGCTTGAAAAGTACTTGCATTGCATATTCATGGGTAATTGCAAAACAAATATTTAATATTTGCTGCAAAATTTTTTTAGGTGTAATTACAGTTTCTTCCTTCCACATCCATAGGAAATACTATCTAATGGCTACTTAAAGACATACATATACAGTATCCTTATGGAAGCATAAAATTGTCCGCCTAACTATCCACTTGGATGTAGTGTGAAGTCCATCTAAGCTTGATAATATAATATGAAGTATCTACAAAGGATTATTACCTTGGGTACACTCTTACAAGTGATTCAAAGCCAGTGTGATAATTTTTTTGAAGCTGACAATACAGTCATTAACATAACATATCATCTGTAAATGAATTGACTTGAGTTGAATAAATCTTTCAGAATACCTTAAATTCCATATATTTAGCTACATTCTTTACTGCTATTTAAGTAACCAGAAAATTATGAATAGCTTAGTTGTGATAGTGCTAAATACAAAATTCAACCTTCTTACGCGCAAAACTTTCTAAGTAAATTCTGTAGTTATTATGCAAGTACATCGAATTATGATCATTGGTAGCAATGTTACTACCGTACAGCGTGTAAGTAGCTATTGCCTAAAGAAAACCCCATATATATTTCCCTATTATGGTGTCCCCACTGATGAGGAGATGAATTTGTTTGCTCCTAATATCATAGTTCTATGTCTACCTCTACCTGAGAATTTCCAGCATCAAATATGCCAGCCCTACATTTTGTGGTCAGAAGATCTCACCCTTGAGGGGCAATCATTTGTTAATAGTCCTACAGATCTGTATGACTTGTTACATGAAGTAGTCCAAGCTTAAATTAACCCTTCGCGCACAGCTATGGCTGCTGCTTGGACACGATCATCAACGCTGAGTTTGTTGAGGAGCATACGTACATAGGACTTAATAGTTCCTAGCGAGAGGAAAAGTTTATCAGCTATTTCCTGGTTGGAGTATCCTTGAGCAATAAATTTGAGGATCTCACGCTCACGAGTACTAAGAATTGGTCGCTGACTCACATCAGTTCCACGGGTATCCTGAGAAACAAAAGTTGGCTTGAGCAACCGCGCAACTTTTTGAGCTATTGCAGGGTCTAAATAGGCACCACCTTGGAGGACTAATTGGATAACAGCAACAAGTTGTTCCCATTTGATGCTTTTGAGGCAGTAGCCATCGGCACCGGCAGCAAGCATCCCTACCACTTGGGTGTCGTCATCAAATGCACTCAAGGCTAGGATACGAGTAGCAGTCTGGTCAGTTTTTATCTGCTGCGTAGCTGTGATACCATCTATGATCGGTAGATCAATGTCCATCAAAATTATATCTGGCTGGAGTTGAGCCGCCAATTTAATAGCTTGTGCACCGTCATTTGCCTCTCCAACCACAGTAAAGCCCGGTTCTAAAGAAAATTGGCCTTTCATGCCTCGGCGGATCAAAGGATGGTCATCGACCACTAGAATCCTTATGGTTTTCAGCTCGGTACTCTCACCCATCATTATTCCTACATATCCTTTTTATGCCAATACCCTTCAGTTAGCAGTAGCTGTTACCCTAAGGGCCGCAACTATTACAAACCCGCCTGCATTGGCAACCTTTAGTTAAAGCTTGGAGTTGTAACCGCCAAGCTTATCTTAAGTGTATTAAAGTCTGGCTTGATATCAGCAATTTACGATTAAAAAATAAGGACATAATTATGCACAGGTTAAGCTTGCGGTTTATCTAAAATGTATTGCTTTTGATGCCGTAACTCAGCCTTTTCTGTAGCAACTGGGAGGGTAAACCAGAATGTGCTACCTTCTCCAAGGATACTGTCAACACCAATCATGCCTCCGTAAGCCTCAACAATTTGACGACATAAGTACAGACCAAGCCCAGATTTTCCACGCCGACCTCTTCCTTGAATGAAGCGGTGGAAGAGTTTTTCCTTCTCTAGTGGTGCAATACCTGGGCCTTGATCATGTACAGAAACCTTGACTTGGGTTTCTTCTAGAGTTGCTACTTCAAGCACTATTTCTGTGTTTGGCTGACTCACTCGCACAGCGTTATCAAGCAGATTTTGTAAAACCCGTTGGATTTCTAAGCTGTTAGCGTAGACGATTGGCAGCGATGGAGAGATTTTATAAGTGAAAATTATTTCTTTGTTTGAAGCGGTTTTGATCAAAGTAATTACTTTATCAAATATGTTTTCCCAATTTAGGGAATCGCAGACTAGTTGATTGTGAGTGTTGCCACTAGTTTCATAGCGGGAGATGTCTAAGAGGATTTCCACAAGTTTGAGAAGATCATCGTTAGCTTGGCGGTATTCTTCAAGCACCTCCCTTAAAGAGTTGCTGACAATGCCAAAAGCTCCTTTGAGCATACAGTCTAGAGTATTACGGGTAGCCAATAGGGGGGTACGCAGGTCGTGAGAGAGAGCACAAATCAGGTCTTCAAGCTTTTGGTTTTGTGCTTTCAGGCTTTGCTGTCGCTGGCTAGCCTTGCTTGCCATTGAATTGAGAATTGTAGTTAGTCGTCCGATTTCGTCAGCAGATGAATAGCCAAACTTGGCTTCCAGTTGACCTGCCTGCCACAGCTCGCCTATCTTCATTAAATTACGTAGGGGTAGCTCGACTCGTTGATACAAAAAATAGATGTTCCAACCGATTATTAGCAGGAGCAAGATTGTACTGATAATATTAACATCAGTGTATATACTGTACAGATGCAGTAAGTGATGCCTGCGATCGCTCAAAAGTCTCTCATATTGCTCCGACAGCATTTTAATTTCATTGCGTACTGAGTCTAATGCAGCCTGTTTCAGCATGGTAGACTTCTTGGCATCAAGGATATCCCTTTGGCCTAATTGGCTTCGCCAGTGGTTATAAGAGTCTTTGATTTTATAAATCTGCTCAATCTGGATAATAGGGATATCTGGCATAATATTGGATAGCCTATTGAGGCTGTTGGAGAAGGTGCTTCTTTTATGGCTGTAGTAGGGCTGCCGGGTGGCTCTTTCCTCTTCTATCAAAGCATCAAGTAGACGTTCTGTTTCACGCTCTATCAATATAGTATTTGTTATACAATTAGCTGCTTTTTGATTAAGGGACTGCAACCAAATGTTCCAGCATTGTTGCAAAACTAGGAAGCACAACAGCATAGAAAAGCTAGAGTACACAGGGGTCAATAAACGATTTTTCCTCCGGTTTGACTTAGCTTTGAAACCTAGCAAGCTAAACATTACCTAATACACCCCTAACTTTACAGTCTCCTAGCAAGTATCATTGAAAGTTATTTCAATGATTAACACATAAAATTTTGGTAAGCTTTATATAAATTTTGGATGAAATAAAAAAATATTGAGTTACATATCATCAATGCATCAATGCTTTGACCCTCTCAATTCTATGTTCTACCGAAAGCCGACTTATCGCACTGTTGTTAATGAAAGCGATCGCCTCATGAACAACCAGTTCCCCAACTTTTTCAAAAAATCGGGGATCTGAGTCTGCATTTAGGTAAGGTGCGTAGACGCGTAGCGGTGAGCCAGTCCGGTGGACGGGTTCCCCGGCATAAAGGAACTGGCGTTCGCGCAGCGTATCCGTAGGATTTACCCGTAGGGCTTGTCTTCAGACATCACCTTAATAAACTATTCTTCACTCCAAACACTTAAAAATTCCACCTGATTTTGCATATCTTCTGATGACTTGGCTGCAATTATTTTCAGAAGGCGGCGCATTTGCTCACCTACAGAGTAACCTTGCTGTGCCAAAATAATACCAGCGTGAGATTCTTTTTGTTCCAGCAAAATTGTGTGCAATCGATAAAAATCTCTAAGATTAAAGCTGTAAATTACCCGTTGATTTTTTAAAGCCCAATTCAGTTGTTCTTCATCACTACAAGATATCATTCCCACTTCTGCAACAGTAACCACATCCACACCACGAACACGCAAAGCTTGCAACAGCTTGTTACTTTCTGCATCCTCATCTAAATACAAACGAATCAAACTCATTGTTGACTCTGTTTTTGGCTGTAGTGGAGTGCTGCTAACTGCTCATAGGCTGCTTGTTCTTCTGCCAAATCTGTATCAATTTCTTCTCGGTTAGCGTGATAGTAAGTTAGTGCTGCATAAATTTGTACTAGCGTTAAGTGAGGTTTATCCGCAGCAATTTCTTCGGCGCTGTGACCTTGCTTGTATAAAGCTGCAATTCTGCGTACAGATGAACCTGTTCCCGCAATGATGGGACGACCTCCACGCAACTTAGGATCTCTTGTAATTAGCGTACCGATATCAATGCTAGTTACCAAGGGTTTTCTCCCTCAATATTTCGTCCTTACATGAACTAGGTTAACATTACGATCGCCTGACAGTATTTAAAATGCAGTTGAGGCAAAAATGCGATTGGACTATGCCCAGTGCCGGAGGCAATCGCAAATTCACAAATATTTAATTTTTCCTATTCCGTAGTATGTTGCGATCGCAATATTGCTCAGAGCCAATTGCGATCGCAGCAGTAGTTAGAGGTTCCATTAACTACTTTATCTATGTGTAACCTATTTCTTTATTACACATGAATTTTGTGCTAATTTCCGCTATTAAGCTTAAAAATCTATATCCAGCACATTCGCTAGGGTTTAGCATTGCTAAAGCCCTACCGAAATCACGCTTGTCATAACCAACGCCGTAATTTTTGTTACATTCAGTCACAATTTCCTTTTCAGAAACGATTTGGTTACTATTGGGATATTTAATAATTAGTCTCTGCAAAAGCTAGTAGCTAAAAATATAACTAGAAAATTATGTATTAATACGGTATATTTAGCGCAAATTGCGGCGATCACCTAAAAATATCATTGTAAAAAATACAATATTTTGCGAATTATGCTGAACCAGAATGCAGCTTAATTGAGCCAAGCTAGCTCTAGAACAATTTTTATACAGGAGTGCCTTTATGTACCGTCAAAAACTGACATCTCGTGTTTTAGAAAAAGCTGAATTGAGAATCGCCGGACTGAAGGCGATTGATCCAAATATCGATTTTGGGGGTGTTTGTAACCTACAAAATATGACACAACTAATGGAGACATTACGTAATAGTATAGACGCTTATAATACCACTCTAGCAATGATTAACTCTACCAGAACTGAAATTGAGGAGATGGAAAAAAGTTTGAGTAGTTTTTCGGAAAGAATGCTGCTGGGAGTTGCTTTCAAATACGGTAAAGACAGCAACGAATATATGATGGCGGGTGGTGTGCGGAAAAGCGATCGCATTCGTAAAAGCACAGCTACTCGTCTCAAGTCTGTAGCAAAGGCAAAATCTGGTAAGGATGTGACAACGGCGTAGCGACTGGGGATTGGGGAGAAATTATTATATCGTGTCTGGTGAAAGACTTATAAGACCGCAAGGGAGCAGGGGGAAAGAGGATTTTGCGGTTTTTGCACAGATGCGGGAATTATAACTAATTAGGCGGACATGATATTACTCAGCACCCAACACCAGCGCTCTTTCAAGGGCACTGCCCATCAGTACTTCAAATGTGCATCAGATATGGTTTTGGTGGGCGATGCCCACCCTACTGCTAATACTGAAGTTCTGCAATCAATTTCAGAATTTGACGGTAATATTGTATATTTCCTTGTTTGTAATAGAGGTTGGCAGATTCTTGGAAATCGGCAATTGCGTTTTCATTGTCTCCCAGATTGCGGTGGACATCAGCTCTTACAAGATAGGCTTCTGTCCAATGTGGTTGCAGTTGTAAGGCTTGGTTTAAATCTGTCAATGCTCCCTGCAAGTCTTCTAGTAGAGAACGGCTACGTCCTCGGTTAAACCAGTCTTCCGCAAAGCTAGGCTCGATCGCTATTGCTTGATTGTAATCTTCGATTGCTCCTTGATAGTCTTGTAAGGCATAGCGAGCATTACCGCGATCGCTATAAAATGCGGGAGAGTGGGGTTGAAGCCGCAAAGCTTCAGTGTAATCTGCTACTGCACCTTCATAATCTTCCAAGGCATAGCGGAGCGAACCTCGGTTGTAGTAAGCTTCCACCAATTCGGGATTTAGTTGTATTGCTTGGTCATAATCGGCAATTGCGCCTTGTTGATCAGCGAGTTGGCGGCGAGCATTACCCCGGTTGCAGTAAGCTTGAGAAAAGCCGGGTGTAATTTCTATTGCCTGAGTGTTATCTGTGATTGCGCCTTGGTAATCTTGCAAAGCTTCACGGACAATCCCTCGACCATAATAAGCTTCGGCTAAATTGGCATCGAACATCAATGCCCAATCGTAATCTTTAATTGCTCCTTGATAGTCTCCTAGACTACGACGAGCCGCAGCGCGATCGCAATATCCCTCAGCCATCAGCGGATTAAGTTGCAATAGTCGAGTACTATCTTGAATAGCTCCTTGATAATCTCCCATTTGGCGGCGAGCAGTTGCCCGAAAGCCATAGACTAAATCTAGTGTGGGATTTTCCTGTAAAGCTCGGTTATAATCGGCAATTGCTTCTTGATAATCTCCTAAAGCGCTACGGACAAGACCCCGTTGATAGTAGGCTTGGATATCATCAGGATTGAGTTTCAGAGCTTGGTTAAAGTCGGCAATTGCTTGCTGATATTCTTTGAGATGAGCATGAACAAGACCCCGATTATAATAGGCTCCGGCAAAGTTGGGGTTAATTTTTAATGCAGAGTTATAATCGGCGATCGCTCGCTGATAATCTGTGAGAGCATAACGGGCATTACCTCGGTTATGGTAAGCTTCTGCCAAGTTGGAATCTAGCTGTAATGCTCGGTCGTGATCGGCTACGGCTTGGATATACTCACCTAAGATATGATAAACATTGCCCCGATTGCTGTAAGCCGCGGCAAAATTTGGTTGTAGTTGTAAGGCTTGGTTAAAATCTGCGATCGCTCCTTGATTATCTCCTTGATCGCAACGAGCCACACCGCGATTATGGTAAGCATTGGCAATATCAATATTAATATAAGTAGCTAATTGGGGATTAATTTGAATTGCTTGGTGAAAATCTGCAAGCGCTGCTTCATAGTTGCCGAGAGCAAAGTAGGCTTTACCCCGACTGTGGTAAGATTCGGCCAGGTTAAAGTTGATTTGTAATGCTTGGCTATGATCTGCGATCGCTCCTTCATAATCTTCTAACCAGTAACGAACATTAGCTCGATTGCAGTAAGCTTCCGCAAAATTGGGATTGATTTGTACTGCCCGATCAAAGTCTGCAATGGCTCCTCGATAATCTTTAAGATTACCGCTGAGAATAATACCCCGGTTATAGTAAGCTTCTGCATAGTCAGGATTAAGTTCTATTGCCTGGGTATAATCTGCAATTGCTCCTTGATAATCCCCTTGAAAACTTTTATTTAATCCCTGATTTAAATAATCTTCGACATTCATGTAATTTTTTGGGGTTTTAACACTTCCATCGCTTTAAGCGACAGCATGATTTCCAACTACTATAGGATTACTACCTAATTTTTGAACAGAAGAAGCAGAGAGGAAGGGGGCAGGGAGCAGGGGAAATGTCTCCTTCCCCCTGCCGTGGAGCGAAGCGAACTTGCGCTCACAATCCCCCACAGCTTTTGCGTGGCTTACATTCAGGCGGGGTACAATTTATTTCGCGCCTTTGCGCCAAGGCGCAAAGGCGCGAAAAATCAATCTTTCACTTTGGTTAAACATCGTAATTCATCCCGCATTTATGCAACGCCGGAAAAAGGTTGTATTACCTATTACCGAATCGCAACGGCTATTAGCGTGGCTTATTTAGAGAATCACTTAACTGAGTCCCTGTATAATTGGGTAACCAGCCATCTGCTGTTGTGAAATAGCGTACTCCTTTAAAATTTAAAGATGCTGTAGGACTACACCAATGCTCGACTCCAGCAGGAATAAGAAGATAGTCTTGTGCCTGAACTAAAAGCTGTATCTGATTGCCATCGGGTTTTACGAAACCGAAGATTATCTCTCCTGCTAGCACGTAAATGGGTTCAGCAGCGGTGTGAGTATGATAACGATTGTAGGTTGAGATTAGCATCTGGAGATTGGGAGAACCAGGATGCACGTTTAACAAGTCACACCAGAGATAGCCGTTTTCTTGCTGAAGAAACTCAAAGACGCCATTGTGCAGTTCTAAAATGTAGCGCTTCTCAGACTCTGTAACAACATCCTGCTCTATTAGGTGGGGGAAGAGAAGCGAGGTTCCTGGATCGTAGTGTTTCAGGTGTATGCCAAGAGGGGCGAGTTCATCAGTTATCTCGTCTAATTCACTCTCGATTGTACCGTCGTCAAGCAGTAGGATAGCCATAACAGAAACACTAAAACTGTTAAAAAGAGTATACTTAACTTTTAATTAATTAGCCAGTATACCGATAGACAAACCGGGGTTGTATTTGCAAATTATGTGCATATATATTAGGGCTTACGCACTCGCAACGAGAATCAAGACTTTGGGATTGCTTCCCTACGGTCGCAATGACGACGAAATTACGTTATTGGTGCGTAAGTCCTGTATATAACGTGCAATGCGCTTTTGTACGGGAAATGGGCCAGAGTAGTTTAAGCTCATCCCACTCCTCTTGTTGGAGTGGGCTTTATCGCCGACTTTCGGTAATTCGCATTTAAAGTTACGAAAAAAGAAATTTGTCGGTAGAGTGATGCTCATTGATGCCGCTAGATTCTAAGCTAGTACAAGCGAACTAACATGAGTATGGAATGTCTGATTTAATTTTGTTTTGGCATCGCCGCGATTTACGCATTTCTGACAATACAGGACTGGCTGCGGCACGAAAACAAAGTCCTAAAGTGGTAGGAGTATTCTGCCTTGATCCAAATATTTTAGAAAGAGATGATGTTGCGCCAGTCAGAGTAACTTACATGATTGGCTGTTTACAGGCACTACAACAACGATATGCTCAAGCTGGAAGCCAGCTGTTAATACTGCGCGCTAATCCGATGCAAGCAATTCCAGCATTAGCAGCGGCTTTGAACGCCAAAGCTGTTTTTTGGAATTGGGATGTTGAACCTTATTCTCAAGAACGCGATCGCACTGTGATTGATGCTCTCAAAGAAAAAGGTATACAATTTCTAGAGCAAAATTGGGATCAAATTTTGCACTCACCAGAAGAGATTCGCACAGGTGGTAATGCTCCTTATACTGTTTACACTCCCTTTTGGAAAAATTGGAGTAGCAAAACCAAAGCCAAGCCAGTAGAAACTTTGCATGATGTCGAGGGGTTGACGGAAGTTGAACAGGAAATTGCCAAGCAAACCGGAGCGATCGCACTACCAACAGCAAAAGAGTTAGGATTTATCTGGGATGGAGGCTTAGTTATTGCCCCAGGAGAAGCGGCGGCGCAAGCACGGCTAGAAGAATTTTGTGCGACTCACATCACTGAATACCAAGAACAACGGAATTTTCCCGCAGTTGACGGTACATCCCAACTCAGCGCAGCTTTAAAATTTGGCGCTATTGGCATACGCACCGTTTGGCAAGCCACACTAGAAGCGCTAGAAAACAGCCGCAGCGATGAAGCAGAAGCCAATATCCGCACATGGCAACAGGAATTAGCATGGCGGGAATTTTATCAACACGCAATGTATAATTTTCCAGAATTGGCTGAAGGTGCTTTTCGAGACGCATTCAAAAACTTCCCTTGGGAAAACAACCCCGAAAAGTTCCAAGCTTGGTGTGAGGGGAGAACTGGCTATCCGATTGTGGATGCAGCAATGCGCCAGATGAACGAAAGCGGCTGGATGCATAATCGTTGTCGGATGATTGTCGCCAGTTTCTTAACAAAAGACTTGTTGATTAATCCCCAATTAGGAGAAAAATACTTTTTCCAGAGATTGATTGACGGAGATTTATCTGCTAATAATGGCGGTTGGCAATGGAGTGCTTCGAGTGGTATGGACCCTAAACCCTTGCGAATTTTTAACCCAGCTAGTCAAGCACAAAAATTCGATCCAGAAGGTGAATATATTAGGCAGTGGGTGACAGAATTGCGTTCTTTAGATGCAGAATATTTAGTTACTGGTAAAATTTCACCTTTAGAACGTCGTGCGCTTGGCTATCCTGACCCAATTGTGGATCATAAAATTCAGCAACAGCAGTTTAAACAGCATTATCAACAGCAAAAGCAGGGATGATAATTGCCCTTAATTTGCTAAGAAAGAACGAGAAGATGCTTTTAGAACTTACGCACTCAGATCCCCCAACTCCCTTAGAAAGAAGACCACTGCGCCCTTGCGGGTTCCCCGACTCCCTCAGTGGCGTGGCTTTAGACGTTCCCCCCTTTTGAAGGCGGGTTAGGGGGGATCAAGGTTTCAGGCTTGAGTGCGTAAACCCTAGCTTTTAGCAACGGACAAGTGACAAATAACCGGAGTTTGTGTGAGTGAACGGGAACAATACTTTTGGTCAAGTAATAGATCCAAAACTGTGGATGATGCTAGATTGTCTATCTAATTGGGCAGGCTAATACCTGATTTCTGTTGTGTCCTTTACTCTCAAATTAAAAAACATAAACCTCATGTTACGTATTCTTCAGTATTTCGGAGTTGTCGTTTGTCTGTTGTACTTGATTATTTGCCAAGGACTGCACCCTGCTTTTGCCGCCACTCGCATCGATCCTCAAATCGAAGCACAAGTATTACAAATCCTCCGCAACCACCCAGAAGCTATTATTGAATCTCTTGAAGTTTATCAAAAGCAAGAACAAGAAAAACTTCAACAAACACGCCAAATATTTCTGCAAGACTTAAAAACCAATCCTCAAACTATAATTGCTAACTCTCCTACCACTGGCAAACCAGATGCCAAAGTTGTGCTAGTTGAGTTTTCTGATTTTCAATGCCCTTTCTGTGCTAAAGCCCATGACACTGTTAAAGAATTCATGGACAAGCATCAAGATGAAGTGAAAATGGTTTATAAACACCTACCTCTTGCTAATATTCATGCACAAGCTATACCAGCTGCACAAGCAGCTTGGGCGGCACAACAGCAGGGCAAATTCTGGGAATATCATGATGCTTTATTCAGTCAGCAGGGCAAATTAGGCGAAGATTTATATTTGAAAATTGCCCAAAATTTAAATCTGGATGTGGAAAAGTTTAAAGGCGATCAACGAAAGGCAAATGCTGCGATCGCTCAAGATATGCAACTCGCAAGTAAACTAGGACTATCAGGTACTCCCTTCTTTATCATGAATGGAGAAACTTTCTCTGGTGCAGTAGAGTTAGAGCAAATAGAAGAAGTTTTATCACGTGTAAGATAGCTCAGAGGTCTAATGATTAGGTGGTTTAGCTTAGAAGGCTGGATTGTTGGGTCTTGTTAAGGTAATCTTGAATCTTTAACTTGTTTAGAAGTAGCTTCTAAAAAGTCAGTAAAGACCTGCGTAAACTTATGTATTCCTTCACTGCCCCCTGCAATTAAACCACCTGTCAATAATGCATCTAAACAACGAAAAATAATTATTTGGATGGGATTAGTTGAATCAAGAATAATTAATGGTTCAATTGAACGAACCCCAATCGCACTGATTAATAGACCGAATAAAAGATTTTTACTGTTTTATAACTCAAAACAGGCGATTGTACTTGGTAAATATTGAAAAGTTAGAGTTTTATATCAGTCAGCTAAATAAGTGGCACAGATAGAGCCACAATGTACTTTAATCAAAAACAAAATTCAAGTATATACTTATACGGCTGCGGCTTATGTCATCACCCCTCGATCGCCTGCTGAAAATAGAAGTCAGGCTGCCATCTTCTCACCCTCAGTTATTAGAAGGGCTGGATATATGGCTGCGCTTGGGTTTGATATCCGATGCCCAAGTTAGGCAGCTATGCCGAGAGTTTCTTGTGTGTCCGGTGATATTGCAACCTCAGACGTTACCTAAAGCACAGGTAACTTTAGCTATTTCCGATCCTGTGCAAGCGTTGCCTGTAGCAGCTTTGCAATCGACTAGCCGCAGACAACCGCCAGCAGAACCAGCTAAACCGAATTTTATCGCCACAATGTTACAGTCGCTAGGAGCAGAATTGAGTGTCCGATGGCTGCTGTTTTTGGGAGTATTTCTGGTAGTTGTATCGTCTGGGGTACTTGCTGCGAGTCAGTGGGAAAGGTTCCCCGCTTCTGGACAATATGGGGTTCTATTAGCTTACACCTTGAGTTTTTGGGGATTCAGCTTTTGGGCTGCTAGGCAAAGCAATCTGAGATTGACAGCTCAAACCTTGCTGATTGTCACTCTGTTATTAGTGCCCGTAAACTTTTGGGCAATGGATAGCTTTGGATTGTGGCACAATCCCTTGGATTGGTTAACAGTTGCGATCGCAGCTCCTGCCCTGACAGCTATTACTGTTTTACTGTGCAATAATCGGCTATTTTTTACTAATTTACGAACTGATAAATTACTGCTGGTAAATATTTTAGGGCTATCGTTCTTACATTGGGGTTGGAAATTACCAGGCTTTCCCTTAATTGCCGTTTATTTGGCAATGGTAGGAACAACTATTATTACCATTTATCACAATCGCTACCGACAGCAACCCCCTCCAACTTCATTAGAAAATGAGGGCAATAGGCGTATTGGCGTGGGTATTAGCTTGCCTGCTGCTGTAATTATTTATGCCTTAGTAGTTTTATTAGTCCGAGCAATTTTTGTTGCTCAGATAAATGTAACTCAGCTGAGTTTAGCTATTGGTATTTGCGGCTGGTTGATGACTTGGTTAGCACATAGAGGGGAAGGGGGCGCTGGGACGAGGGGACAAGGAGAAATATCGCCGCTTCCGCCATTGTTTTTACTTTGGGAAAGACTTGGTAGTGTTTTGCTTTTCTTGGGTTGGTTGGTTGCAGTATCAAATTATCCCTGGCAAGCAATAGCTGTGAGTGGTTTGGGTTTGCAGTTTGTAGGCAGTCGCTTGCAGAAGTATAGCTTACCAGCTGATTTGGCAGCAGTTTTTGTGATTGGTTTACAAACGCTTTGGCTGGGTTGGCGTTTATTACCTGCTGGTGTACAGTCAGGAGCGATCGCATTTGGCGTCCAACTCACCAAAGCTGAAAATGAACCTTGGGCGTTGTTGAGTGTAGCTTTATTTCCTTACATCATTTTTATGGTGGTGGTAACCGATAACTTTTATCGCGTCCACAAGCGAGATTTAGCTAAATTTGGCGAACTGCTAACGCTGTTACTGGGAACTGTCTTAACAACGATCGCTTTAGTTAATCCGGTATTGCGATCGCTAAATTTGCTATTTTCTACAATCACACTTGCAGTCGTCACCAAACGCCGCACTGATCAAGACGCAAGAACCCAAAGCGAATCCTTCCCCTTGTCCCCCCCTCCCCCCGTCTCCCCTTCCTCTACTTCCCCTCCCTTGGTATACCTAACTCATATCATGGGAGTGTTGACACTTTGCTCAATAATTAATTGGTTGTTACCAAGTCTGGGTAAAGAAGTGTGGGCAAGCATTTTGTTAGTTTTGATGGTGGCAGAGTGGGGATTTAGCCTTGGTAATGGAGTATGGCGACGTAGTGCATGGCATATTGGTTTAGCACTAGCGTTTGTTAGCTTCGCCCTCTTGTCGGCAAATGCAGAATCATCTTGGTATGGCGCTATTCGTAGCCAACATTATTGGGGAATTATTTGGCTTATTACACCATTAGCTCTTACAGGTATTGCCAGTCAAACAACTACTCAGCGTCGCACGTTCAGTAGTAGCGTCAGTATCTTGGCTTTAGGACTAACCCAGTTACTAACTTTACAGCTACCAGGAACTAGATTAATTGGTTTAGCTGTGGCTACAGTTGTGATGTTTGTAAATACGCGCTATTTACGATATCAAGTCTCAGCTGCAATTACAGTTGGATTTGGGCTGAGTTTCATTGGCGTGTTGCTTTGGGAAGGGTTACCTGGATTACCACGTTTAGCTTTAGCAGGTTGGTTTGTTGTCATTGCGATCGCAACTTTCAGTTTATGGTTAACGCGTACAGCCTTGATGCGACAAGATAACGAATTAGCAGCTATTTATGCAGCCGCAAGTGATAAGTGGGCGATCGCTTTGTGTGGCTTTGAGTTGTTTATCCTCACATTGCACTCGCTGGTTGTTTACCAAAGACTTGCTGAACCTGGATTTTTGTACTTAACTGCCACTACCATAACTTTGGTAGCAATTATTTATCGTAGTTGGCGTGAACCCACAAATTGGGCATTTTATAGCATTGGTTGGTGTGTGGAATTATTGATTGCCGAATTGTTAGGATTTTGGGGACGTTCAACTGTGAATATGGCGATCGCTAATATTTCCTTGGGTTTAATCACTCAACTTTTAGGGGAATGGTGGCGACGCAGATATCAAATAAGACTCAAGAGTAGCCTGCACATTTTGCCTTTAATTTATGCTGTCTTTAGTGTATTGCTGCGCTTGGATACCTTTGATGACTCGACAGGTTTGTTGTCTTTAGGTGTAGCTTTAATTGTCATTGGTGTAGGGCGACGCCATGAGAACTTCAAACCCCTACTTTACTTAGGAATCATCGGTGTATCAGTTTCTGCCTATGAACTTTTGTTTTATCAAATGTCAAAAGCTACCGGAGGCGCATTTGGCGATGGATTGATTGCCATGTCCGCCCTTGGTACTAGCATCATGTTGGCATACCGTATTTTATCGCCTTGGTTGTCAGATTACTTACGTCTGACACTCCAACAACTGAAAGGAATTACTCATATTCATTGGGCTTGGAGTAGTTGCTTATTGATGGCTGCAATTAGCGCTCCCATTCAAGTTAACCGCTTGGTAGGATTGGGCACAGGAATAGTTTTAATTCAATATGCGATTTTTCAAGGGCGGCGATCGCCTACTTCCTCTATTCCCGAAGCATCTGCGCGCATCTTCGGTAGAATCACAATAGCAGAGATGTGGGTTTACCTCGGTTTATTAGAAGTAGCCGCCATCAGAATTTATTGGCGCGAGACAGCAATTGGACAATTTATAACTGGCCCATTAGTGCCTTGGAACGGTGCGATCGCTTGTGTAGTTGCCTATTTTCTCTACATCTTACCTTGGGAGAGTTGGGGTTGGACTAAAAGACCTTGGCAATGGGCGGCATACATTGTGCCATTGATAATTTTATGGGAAACCAAGCTGCAAGTTTATCCAATTACTTTGGCGATCGCAGCTGGGTTTTACATCTTCTTGGCAAAGGTTAGTGAAAATATCCGCTTTACCTATATCAGCGTTGCTTTGATTGATTGGGCGTTGTTTCGCTGGTTTAACGACTTACGCCTAACTGATCCTTTATGGTATGTAACATTAATTGGTTTCTCGCTACTATATATTGCCCAAATAGATCCCCAACTGCGGCTACCGGAAAATAAAACTGCCCGTCACATCTTCCGTATGCTTGCCAGTGGCTTAATTTGTGGCTGGGCAATCATATTTAATCAAAATTCAGCCATCATTCCGGGAATATTTAGCCTTATTGCCATTTTCGCCGGATTAGCTTTGCGAATAAGAGCGTTTCTCTACATTGGCACAGCCGCTTTTTTAATTACCAGTATTTACCAACTAGTAATTTTTAGCTTGCGTTATCCATTTTTAAAATGGATTGTCGGCTTATTAGTTGGTATTGCTTTAATTTCTATCGCCGCTAATTTTGAAACTCGCCGTACTCAAATAACTTCCCTGCTTCGTAATACTAATGATGAATTTCAGCAATGGGAATAATCAAGCATTCAAGCGGCGAAAAATTTGGCATAAGGAGGCACGGTGGACAAAGAACGCCAACTGGAATAGCTTAAACAAGCTATCAGCAATTAGTAAATAAAGGCTAACATTTATTAGTATTACCGAAAAATATTAGGTAGCAAATAGGTAGCCCCTGTATATAAAAGGTAAAAGGCAAAACCGAAAAACAAGGTATTCAAAACGGTGGCTAGATAGCCGATGCACATCAATATACCGTCAGATTCGATAGTCGCAACCGCCAACAGTAACATTCCCATAGCTGGGAGAGGATTGGTAGCAGGAGGATATGGTGACATTAATAATATTGCTAACCAAGTTAGACATATCCCATTGAACCGCCAAGTTAATTGATTGTCAGCAACTTTCTGAAAACGCGGACGGGAGATTTTTTCTAGAACTTTGGTCACACGTCGTAAATTTTGCAACAGTGTTTGAGCAAACCAATTAGGGAATTTGATGCTAGCAATTTTTTTCGGCAGCCACGGTGTACGCCTCCCTAAAGCCATCTGTCCTGACATCAACAAGCAAGCTACACCGAGAGGAGTGCTTAAGCCTGGTGGTGTGGGCACCAAAAACGGTAATACCAATAATGCAATCACTAAGCTAAAACCCCGTTCTGAGGTTTCTGAAATAACATCACCCAGAGTCAGAGGTTTTTCAGCTAAATGTTGTAATAATGACTTAATATCTTGAGAAAATTTTAGGTGCATGATGCTTTAGTAATGGGAAAATAATTCATTAAACTTTACTGTAATCCAAACTCATAGTTTTATATCTGCACATTTTGGTATCAGTATTTTAGTGATTTTCTGGCAGTAATATTAACCAAATTTATGATCCAGTAATATTGTGGTTAAGCAAGTTTAATTTATTACAATACATTGTATGTTAGCAATACAAAATAAATAAGAAAATTAACGGACTTAAATCATAGAGCAGATGAACTGAAGTTTATTCTTCTAGTCTTAAATCGTAATCTCCAACGAGCAACAGGTTTTATTTTACCCATCAGTGCTGGAAAAGCAATGACGATTTTTCTAAGCGTATTGCTGGGTAATACTGCGCCGATTGTACCTGCACAAATTCTCTAGGTAAATATTGTAAGTGCGATCGCTAACACGGTAAAAGCGATCAAAAATTCGATTCTGTTTTTTGAAGGGGTTTGTACCGTCTAAATCTTTATCTGGCTAGTTTAGCGATGATTGTTGCCCTTGAATTTGGATAGACACGGAGAAGCTGTTAGATAAATTTTCCCCGCGTCTCCCCTCTGATTAAAGAGTATTAGGAATTAATCTGCCGCAGGGATAAGTAGCTGCTTGCTGGGATGCACTTTCTGCCATAGCCGCAGGGATTTGATCTGATGGTTGTGATTTAGCTGCCAGATAATCGGTTCGTAGTTTCTCTACTATTGCTTCGCGTCTATCGTACAGCCGTTTTAAGGGACGAGGCTGGCACTGGTTGAGAACGTATGCTGTTACCAGCGGTAAAGCGATCGTACTATCGGTATAACAAACAATCGTGCTAGGTAATTCTTCCGGGTCAATTTTACCCCAACTCACGGCTTCCGAGGGTGTTGCCCCAGATAAACCACCAGTATCTGGACGGGCATCAGTAAACTGTACAAAATAATCGTGTCCCCGTTCTTCTAGACCTAGTACCTCGTGAATTTGCGGTTGTGTTTGTAGTAAAAAGTTTTTGGGGCTGCCGCCACCGATAATCACAGCTGCACTTTTGCCTTCTCCTTCTCTGGCATCATAGGCGATCGCTGCTGTTTCATTCACGTCAATTGAGGGATCTAAAATTAACTGCGAACCTTCTAATGCTAAAGCCGCCACGTTCATCCCAATTGAACTATCTCCGGGAGAAGAAGTATAAATAGGTACGCCACATTCGTAAGCTGTAGCTAGCAAACAAGAATTTTTTACTCCTAATTGCTTTTCTACTTCCCAGACATATTTACCTAGCAGATGGTGAAATTCAGCAGTCCCCATGCGCTTTTGGAAAGGTTCAGCTTGTAGAATCTTGCGGATGAAAGCATCAGTTTCCAGCAACACATCATAGCCAAAGATAATGTCATAAATCCGAATAGTACCTTCTTGACGCAGCTTCACATCATCCAAAAATGGATTCCCAGCAAATAGTTCAAAACCCAAGCCGTAGTGCATATCATGGTAAAGATTTGCACCTGTGCTAATCATCCAATCAATAAAGCCGTTGCGAATCAAAGGTGCAAGGACTGAAACCCCGAATCCAGCTGGTGTCATTGCACCAGAAAGGCTAACACCCACTGTTACGCCATCAGTTAGCACATCACGACTCATCAATTGGCAAATTTCTCGCAAACGTGCCGAATTGTAAGCGGTGAAGTAATTATCAATCAAATCAACCACTCCAATATCTGTTGACATCGGTATCGGTGCAATTTTTTGACCTAGCTGTTTTGACATTTTGACAATCCTGAAAAGTAAACACGCCGAATCTAATGTTATCTAGGTTTCAGCCACTTCTTTTATGATATTTAGGTAGCAATCGTAGGTATTTTGTCCAAAACACACAAAAATTACTTGTTCTGGGCATTTATGGCTGTGTAACAACTTATTAACTTTTGTCAGTGTAATTCTGCAAGCGTGTTACATGGGAAACGTATAGTAGTTTATGGCGTTGCTGATTGGAAATATTAATTTGTCTCACGCAAAGTCGCAAAAATACAAAGAAAAAGAAAGGTGATTTTGGCATTTCATATTCTAATTCAGCAATGCCTAGTTTATACCTTAACAGTTGACGCAACTATGTTTTAATGCCTAATAGGGAGTAAGTGAAATTTCAACTCTTTTGTTGTTGTGTAAGTTCAGTTTGTTTTTTGTTTCAATCTCTAATAGGGAGTAAGTGAAATTTCAACTTGAATATCAATCTCCCGCAAGTATTCAAAATAGTTTCAATCCCTAATAGGGAGTAAGTGAAATTTCAACGTGCGAATATAGACTGCATCCGTCACACCGTTTTGTTTTGATAGCTTTGGGCATTGCACCCATAAATATTAATGTTTGCACAGCTTCAATAGTAGTGATCGCACTGTGACGTAATTCCTTAGAAATATCTACACGCTGGCGAACGAGAAAATGTACCTCAAGTCCTTGCTCATCGCTGTGCTTATCTTAATGGATTATTGCCAGTTTGAGCCACTTTAAAAAGTGAGATGTTCCCCTGCCTTCGTCTCCGTTCGCGTAGCGTCTCCGACAGGAGAAGAAGAAGGGCTAGTAGTCTGCCAATCCAAAATTGTTGTGTGGAGCCAGCAAGGGTGCAGGGGTGCAGGGGAGCAAAGGAGAGTTCTTGTACAAGTTCTTTCCCCTCTACCCCTCTGCTCCATCAAACGCCTGAAGCTTGTGAGAAATGCGGGTTATGAGAGCGGGGATGCTTAATCAGCAACGCTAGAAATAGTAGTTGCACCGACCGCCATGACTTGAGACCATTCACTGACGCGGTTGTTATCTAAGACGGCTCGCACTCGATAACCAAGCTGAATTTTATGCATTAACAAGATTAAATCACGGTTGAGTAATCCTTGTGACAAATGGTTTTCATTAGATGCAGCTTGTATACGAAAGCAGCGATCGCTTTGACGTTTCAACTTTGGAGATTTCCCTTGCATAAGCACCGTTTGCAGTTCGTATTCTTTAGCTTCAGGATATGGTTCCCAACAAAGTTGCCAGTAGGTTGACCAGCGAATTAACTCTGCTGGTAATTCCTCGACTTCATCCGACAATGTAGAGACAAGTCCTGTGACTGGAGGTTGTACCACCTGGGGCTGATTGGCGGATATGTCAGCAGCTAAAGAGTAACCACCATCAACACTTAGTACCAGCCCAAATATCAAAGTGAACAGCACAATCAATCGTAGGCATTGTAATTGCACCGACAATATTTTCCGATTCATCATGATGCAAAAGTTCAGTTGCTTACCACTCCACAGGTAAAATCAGGTTGCCGTTGTCGGCATAGATTGTTCGAGAACGGATATGCGTTCTGGGAGGTATTGTAGAGTTGAAGACTGCGCTTTTTTGCCCAACCGCTGAGTTGTCGCCGATAACTGCACTGTATATCAAGGCGTTCGGCCCCAGCCCTACGTCATCACCTACACGAGTCTCAGGGCCATTAGAAACACCATTGATAACCTGCCTACCGCCATGAACTAGAACGCGAGGCCCATAACCAATACCATCACCAAGAGTCAAGTTAGTTGATGCTAACGCATGAAAGACAACATCGTTTGCCATACCAGCAATTTGACCAATATGAATAGGTTCACCCTCATCACCACGCAGCGAAATTCTATTAGCCAATTTGTTGTTGAGCGTTGCTAAAGAATCTTCTATAATCACATTACCGATGATGCGGTTACGAAAGTTTGGATCACGAGTCGAAATTCCACCTATCTGTGGCAGACCTCCAGAGTTAAAAGAGGTGACGGGAGCGTAATTAATTCCTTTTACATTTGACAAGTCTGCTCTGGCTAATTGTGCGTAACCTTTGGCCAATGCTTCATTGACTTCAACGACACCTTCCATCAATCTAACGTCGGCTTGTGTCAGGTTTGCAACCTTTCCAAAGGTGCCGCTACTAGCTTCTAGGTTAGTTGTGACGTTTTTACCAGGCAAGACAACTTTACCAGACGGCAAGGTAACGCCAGGGCCAACCCGCGAGAGAAAGTTGACTACTGAGTTTCTTTCTATAGTTGCACCGTCTACTTCACAGTTGAAGGCGAGAAATGTCTCTGGAACAGTGTTGCTAAACTGAGTATTAGTAATTGGGTCGGTAAAAGGCCCGGTTGAGCCTTGAAGCCCGATTTTAGCTGCACCTTTGATTGTGGTCAAGTGTGCCATAATCACACGCTCACCTACTTGCACTCCTGTTCCCGAAGCTGTAATTTTCACTTGGTCTTGGACGTTAGAATCGGCCGCAATGCTAATGGGGCCATTAGTAGCGTCTAACTGGGCAAATGGGGCAACGTAGACATTTTCCCCTAAGGTAATATTTGTGGGATTGATGATTGTTGCAGTTGGGTCAATGAAACTAGCTGACTCGGAAGGTGCTGTACTTGGGCATATAGGTAGGTTTCCCACAGTTGGATTACACGTTCCTCCAGCAGCTACTGCGGGTTGTATATATATCTGTGTGCTGATGGCAAACGCTAGGATAATCGCAGTTAAGGCACTAAAAATTGTGCGAGGTTTGAACATAGAAAGAAAAGTCCTCACGGTTTATGAAATATTTGGCTATGGGAAAATCTGCGTTAATGAATACGAGATATGTTGAAGCGATTTCTAGCGACAAGACGCAGAGCGTCCATGCAGGCTGAGAAATTACCAAAAAACTACACTGCAACAGCTTCTATTTAGACTCTTTTTAGGTATGAGACAAAGAATTAACCGCCCCAATAACCTGCCAATTTGTAGAAGGTGTCTAAGACAAGTGATAATAAAGGCTGCAAAAGCGGGACTGAAATTGTCGTTGTTGCCCCGGCTACTGCATTATTGTAGACAGTCTCCCAAGCATCTGGCCCAGTTGTGGACTGTCCATGAACTTGTGTACTAACAGCTAACGTTAAGCCAAGCGCAGCTAAACCAATTAGTATTGTGCGACGTTTCAACATTATTTCTTGATACCTAATAACTTTCACATCTAATGGAGTACAAATTAATACATCAAGCAATTAAGAATTCATTGTAATATTATTTGCTGTTTAACACTAGAGTTTTAGATATTGATAAAATTTATGGAAATAATAAAAATAATATTAAGTTTATTATGGAAAACTGTGTTGGACGAGAAATGATTTACTAAAAAAAGTTATCTATCTTAAGGAAGAAATTAGATTAATTGCTGCTAGTAAAAGATAATCAGTATAGGTAAAAAAATAATTCAAATTCTACCTTGGGGAGGATGAATATTTAATTCAATTCTTGAAGACTATGACCAAAGCGATCGCGGCAATAGTCTTCAAAGGTTTTATGCGTTGAACGGTACAGTCGGCGATTGGCTTCGCCAGTGCCGGAGGCGATCGCGCAACTCCATAAGTGCTTTACCCGCTTCAAAAACCGCTCTCTCCACTTTGCGCTCTAGATGCAGGCGATGTCTACGACAAGCCGCTGCGCGTCTACGCTCTGCTCCTGCTCGGTCAACTCTGGAACTTCAACAGCTATTACCGTAATAGTTAATGCTCTGTGACCTTGCCTACAAAAAACTTCTCAAACAAGTATAGTGGCGCACTTACTAAACCCAAGCCATTAACGATCGGGAGCTTTGACTGCTTGACCTGGACTGACAATTTCTTGGTGATGTGTTCCTAGTATTTGGTTGATTTGCTCTACCAAACATATCTGGTCTATGATTCCCGCTACTAGCCCACAGTGGTCAATATCTTGTAAGCTGATTTGTGATATTAATGATGTCATGAATAAAAAACACCATTAATCTCTTTGCTTACCTGCGGAATCTAAAATACATGCAACAACGCCGTTCTGTCATGTAATCGAGTTCAGTCAGCACACGCTTAAGTAATATGTTTCTTGAAAGAGGGATTATTGGTTCTCTGTCCATACTGATTGCCAAGCAAGGTGATGTTTCCAGTGCGATGTGAAATTAAGTTGAACTGCTTGGTTAAAGTCCTCCAAAGCTGCTGAAAAAGCTTTCTCTTTTAGCTTTGCTGCACCTTGGTTGTTCAACTGTTTAGGGCATTGTGGATTCCATACATATTTTTGACAAGTTTGGTGGGCAATTTCTACATCACTGCCATTTTCAGGATTTTGAAAGATGGGATGATAATGTAACCTGTTACAGCAAACTTGCAACCATTCTTGCCACCCACAGTCCCACAAGCGCACTGTTCCATCAAGACTACCACTGGCAATCAGTTTACAATCAGGGCTAAAAGCTACGGAATTTACCCAATACTCATGCCCGCGCCAAGGTTGACCAATGGGGTTGCCGTTAATATCCCACAAGCGCACTGTGAAATCATTGCTGGCACTGACAATCCACTTACCATCAGGGCTAAAGGCGACAGAATTAACTTCTTTTTCATGTCCGCGCCAAGGTTGACCAATGGGGTTGCCGTTAATATCCCACAAACGCACTGTCGAATCATTGCTGGCACTGACAATCCACTTACCATCAGGGCTAAAGGCGACAGAATTAACTTCTTTTTCATGTCCGCGCCAAGGTTGACCAATGGGGTTGCCGTTAATATCCCACAAGCGCACTGTCGAATCATTGCTGACACTGACAATCCACTTACCATCAGGGCTAAAGGCGACAGAATTAACTTCTTTTTCATGTCCATGCCAAGGTTGACCGATGGAGTTGCCGTCAATATCCCACAAGCGCACTGTCGAATCATTGCTGACACTGACAATCCACTTACCATCAGGGCTAAAGGCGGCAGAATTAACTTCTTTTTCATGTCCATGCCAAGGTTGACCGATGGAGTTGCCGTCAATATCCCACAAGCGTACTGTCGAATCATTGCTGGCACTGACAATCCACTTACCATCAGGGCTAAAGGCGACAGAATTAACTTCTTTTTCATGTCCGTGCCAAGGTTGACCGATGGAGTTGCCGTCAATATCCCACAAGCGTACTGTCGAATCATTGCTGGCACTGACAATCCACTTACCATCAGGGCTAAAAGCGACAGAATTGACCCAATTCTCATATTTGCGCTGCGATCGCCCGATGACCCGATCTTGTAGTATTTGATGTAGCTCCCACAAACGCACAGTTCGATCGCCACCACTGACAATCAGCTTGCCATCAGGGCTAAAGGCTAGGGAATTCACCTGTCCTTCATGTCCGCGCCAAGGTTGAGAGATGGGGTTGCCGTCAATATCCCACAAGCGTATTGTCCGATCGCAGCTACCACTAATAATAAACTTACCATCAGGGCTAAACGCTACAGAATTAACATGTCCTTCATGTCCGCGCCAAGGTTGACCGATGGGATTACCTTGGATGTCCCACAACCGCACTGTAGAATCACTACTACCACTGACAATAAACTTGCGATCGGGGCTAAAGGCGACACAAATAATTTTTGCCTCATGTCCGTGCCAGGGTTGAGTAATGGTGTTACCTTGTAAATCCCACAAACACACCGTCCCGTCAAAACCAACACCGATAATGCGATCGCCATTTGGGCTAAAGGCGACGGAAATAACTCCTTCCTTGTGTCTGCGCCAAGGTTGAGCGATGGTGTTACCTTGTAAATCCCACAAACACACCGTTCCGTCAAAACCAACACTGACAATGCGATCGCCATTTGGGTTAAAGGCGACGGAAATAATTCCTTCCTCATGTCCCTGCCACGGTTGAGTAATGAGATTACCTTGTAGACCCCATAAACACAAAATTCCGTCAATACTGCCACTAACAATAAACTTGCCATCAGGACTAAAGGCTATACAATTAACCTCTTGCTCGTGCCCCAACAAAAATTGAGCAATAGGATTGCCAATGATATTCCACAAGCACACCGTAGAATCACTACTGCCACTGGCAATAAACTTGCCATCAGGACTAAAGGCTACACAATTAACCTCTTGCTCGTGTCCGCGCAAGCTATTTGCCTCTGTGGGTGTATTCATTGCTTCCTTTAAGCTTCCCAAAACAGAAGCTAGAAGCTGGTTTGGGTATTTCTCTAAATTCTCACCCATTGTTTGAATTGCCAGCACCAAACCCTCTAGCGGTTGGACAGGAAGTAAATTCAAAACCCTGGCGGATTGCTCGCGCAATTTTAATTCAGTCAGTGCAAGGTTTAACTTTTGAATCTCTTGTTCCTTTTCTCTCGAATGGCGATCGTGCCATCCAACACTAGCATTAATAAATCGATTAGCTTGTTCGCTTAAATGACCAAACGTTTGCTCTTTTAGTTCTTTATAAGTCTTTGTCTTCAGAACCCGGTTTGCAATATTTTCCCTTTCCCATAGCACATCTAAGGTGTATGCCAGAAGTGGTAAATAATCATTTTGTTGGTGAAAATCATAAATAATTTGCTCAACTAATCCTTGTTCAAAGGTAACGCCATTTCTAGCAGCAGGTTCAGCGATCGCTAACTTTAATTCTCGATCGCTCATTCTAGTGAGTATAAGACTATAGCGATCGTGAATCTTCGCAAGTTGGGGATACTCACTAAATCTATCCAAAAAATCAGATTGCATTGTTAAAACAATTTTGACAGAGCTATCCTGCTGCTGGCACAGTTGAAAGAGACTAGCAACAAATTTATCGCGTTCCGGCTTTTGAGTTTTCGTAAACAGTTCTTCCAATTGGTCAATAAAAATCAGAACGCACTGATAATCTTGTTTGAGGAATGTGACAATTTGAATTAGAAAATCTTCTCTAAGTTTTCGACCAATATCTGCTATTTGCGATTGTTTACCATAAGTAAAAGCAAGACAATTATAAAGAGATTTAAAAGGGTTTTCATCTGGGTGAAAACTTATATTAATTAATGAATTTTTATTAGATCCTAAATAAGGAATTAAACCAGCCCGAATCAATGATGATTTGCCACTATCTGATGCTCCTAAAAGTAAGAGTACATTATCTTTTTTTAAGCGATCGCTGAGACTAGCAATCCAGTTCTCCCGACCAAAAAATTTGTCTTTATCTTTAATTTCAAAAGTTTTTAGTCCTAAATAGGGAGAGTCTGTTTTGAGTGGACGACGATGAATGTCCTCAGACTTACTGTCAGAAAAAAAGTTGTATTCAGAAATACCTTGGACATTACACCCAATATTTATATCGCCTTCAGAACTGTTAACCATCTATATCTCCTTACCTTTGGACACCCTCTGGCTAAATCTTTCCCTCAGTTATAGTTCCTCGGCTAATCGTTGTAAGTACCTCAACAAAATTAATTACACATTCTCTTGTGAAGCTTTCCCTGTCGCCGCCCTATAGGATAGAAGTTTTGTAAATCCCATCCGTGAAAGATTAAGGTTTTAAATACCTTTATTCAGGAAAATTACTTAAGTCAATTTTAAAAATATGGAGTAACTTTATCCTAAAACGCCGTAAATGACAAAAGGGATGGAACTTTTTGATAACCTACACCTTGCTATGTTTAGCGGCAAAGGTGGAGTCGGAAAAACAACAATCTCCTGCACCTTTGCATATCGTTGGGCGCAGCAATTTGTCAATGAGCAAATTCTTTTAATCTCAACTGATCCGGCTCACTCTCTTGGAGATGTCTTACAAGTTAGCGTGGATGATATTCCTCGTCCTATAGCAGAAATTCCCAATCTACTAGTAAGGGCGTTGGATGCAAAGCGTCTGCTACAAGAGTTTAAAGAACGTTATGGTCAGGTGTTAGAACTGTTAGTGGAGCGCGGTAGTTTTGTTGAAGGAGAAGACTTGCTTCCAGTTTGGGATTTAAATTGGCCTGGATTGGACGAGTTGATGGGCTTGTTAGAGATCCAACGCCTTTTTAACGAGCAGCAGGTAGATCGAGTAGTAGTAGATATGGCTCCTAGCGGTCATACTCTCAACTTGTTTGGATTGATGGATTTTTTAGACACTTTCCTACACTCTCTTGAACTGTTTCAAGAAAAGCATCGGTTTATTAGCAAGACCTTTGCTGGAAGTTACACACCCGATCGCGCTGACGAATTTTTGCAAACCCTGAAAGCTGAACTGTCGCAAGGTCGTCGCCTGCTTCAAGATCCTACCCATACAGCTTGTTTGTTAGTTGCGATCGCCGAACCAATGAGTTGGTTGGAATCAAAACGGTTTCTAGAAGCCTTACAAACCATGCAGATGCCTTGCGGAGGATTGTTTGTCAACCAAGTCCTTGCTAGTGCGACTGACCCAGATCGTTACCAAGAACAACAACCGCTCATCAGCCAGTATACGGCTCTTGCTAACGGAAAGCCGATATTTATTGTGCCACAACAAGATGAGGAGCCTTTGGGAATTGTAGCCCTCAGCCATCTGATCGACCAAATCCATATTCCTCAGCTTGAACCGCTATCTCCTGTTCGTTCGCTCCCAATTCAATGGCCTGAAAAAATTCCTCCTAGCTTTGGAGATTTTCTCACCCAAGGTCGTCGCCTATTACTAATTGGCGGTAAAGGTGGAGTAGGCAAGACCACAGTAGCAGCTGCGATTGGTTGGGCTATGGCTCAACAACATCCCCAGCGTAAAATTCGCATGGTTTCTATCGATCCAGCCCACTCCTTGGGTGATGCCTTTGGTCTGAGTTTAGGACACGAACCATATCAAATAACTGCCAATCTTCGAGGTCAGGAAGTGGATAGCGATCGCATTCTCGATCGCTTCAGGGCCGATTACCTATGGGAACTGGCCGAAATGATGAGCGGCGAAACCCAAACAAGCGAAGCTATTGAAATGGCTTATGCTCCTGTTGCTTGGCGCAAAATTGTCGAGCAAGCTTTACCAGGGATTGATGAAATGCTTTCCCTGTTAACCGTAATGGAATTGCTAGAGCAACAAGAAGAAGACTTGATTATTTTAGACACTGCTCCTACAGGTCATCTTCTGCGTTTTCTAGAAATGCCAACTGCACTGGCAGACTGGCTAGCTTGGATTTTCAAACTCTGGATCAAGTATCAAAATGTTCTTGGTCGTACAGAGTTTATGGGGCGTTTACGAACTTTGCGACAGCGCGTAGTCAAAGCCCAAAAAGTGCTAAAAGACCCACAGCAAGCAGAGTTCATTGGGGTTACCCTTAACCAGGCTAGCGTACTTGCCGAACAACATCGCTTGTTCAAATCTCTGCAAGAAATAGGTGTGAGCCAGAATTACCTTGTTCTAAACCGCTTTTCTTCTACAGCAACGATTAATTGCGATTTTCCAGGTTTGACAACGGTTCGCTTACCAATGCTTCCTCGCTCAGTTGAGCCTTTAGAACGCATTCAAGCAGCCGCCGCCTGTTTATTTTAACGGCTAATTAGACTAAATACTTTCATACCCAGAGAGAAATTTATTATGTACCGCACTCCAAACCGTGGACAAATTCAAGCCAAACTTAGCTCAATGCCTCCTCAACGTTCTCAAGCAAGAGCTTACTTAAATGCTTATAAAATGATGTTGGAAAAAGAGCGTTTAGAGCAGGAACTACAGAAACTCGAAGCACGCCGACATCAGATTCAGCAGCGTCTTGCTATTTTGAATAGTCAAATCATTGCTGAAGAAGACACGACCCATCAGCAAGCAAATACTGACTTAGAGGACAATACACCAAAATTCAACACCCTAACATTGGAATACTAAGTACTAAGATTTCAGCTGCCTATTCTTCGCAACTTCCTTGCGCGGTTGAGCCTGTTCCTTTTAATCACATCCTTACCATAGCATTCCTAAATGAGTCGTGAAACTTCTCATTGAGGTAGGGAACAGGGAACTCTTAACAGGGAACAATAAAGAAGATTTACAAATGTACTTTGATTTTTCACAAATGATTTAGGATTGCTATATATCGGTTTTAATCAGTAAACTATATAGTTATCAATTATTTTTATGAGATATAGCATTTCCTAGTCTACTGAGGTACAAATCTCTGTGTACCTCTGCGTTTTACTTTACGTGACTCTGCGTTTAAAAATTTAGGTCTGTACCTCACTTAGAGGTTATTTATAAAGTAAAGCTTAAATCGTAGGGTGCGTTATAGCAACGCTTAACGCACCGAGAAAGATGGTACGTTACGGCTAATAATCACTCTCTCAAACTCCCAAAACCTTGCATAGCCGTAACACACCCTACTTAATATTTACTTTATAAATGGTCTCTTAACTGGCAATTGCTATATTGTCTTTAACTTTTAAATCGATTTACTTTATGTTTAAAGATTTTAAGCATTTTCTATATTATCAGAACTTAAAACCTATTTGTAATTTCAGTACTCAACTTACTTCCATTTATCTCAAAATCTTATTTTTAAGTATTATTCCACTCAGCTTCCTTTTTAATGGATGTAGTAATAAAGACGAAAATCAGGTAATGGAGAAAAAAATATCAAAACTTGAGAAAGAAGCAGAAAGCCGGCTTACATATAAAATTCAGGAGCAAGAAAGATACTTCTCTAAACACAAAACTTTTTTTAAATCACCTGATGAACCAGCAACTAGCTATGGTTCTTCTCCTCCAATTTTTGGGATACAAAAATGTTATCGCTACTATACTGAAACAAATTCTGACCTAACCTCTAAAACAACGATTGATGCTGTTTATAGCTATGCTGTTCAAGATGACTGTGGTGGTATGTGGGGTTTAGAACTTAGGTGGTATGCTGGAGCAGTCTTTGCTGTTCCTCTGACTAGAGGCAAAGAACTGAAAACGATAAGTGTTGTCTGTCGAAACATTGAAAGCTATGGCCGTATACCCTCGCGGCCAGAATACATAAACGGTGTAGTAAAATGTCCATCTAATACAACGAAAGTATATTAACGATTTTAGGACTTACGCAAAAACCTCTCAATCCCTGATTACTCCGTGTCCTCTGTGGTTCGTTTTTCCGTTAATTAGTTAAAGTAATAAATCACACAAGCTAGGAAAGAATTTCAATACTCTTGTGTCCGATCGCGTTCCTGTTTTTCTGCTTCCAGAATCGCTAATAAAAGAGCTTCCTCCTGAATTTCAAACTCTTCTTCCGAAATTTCTCCCATATCAAAAGCAAGTTGGAGTGTAAGAAGCTGTTTGCTGAGATTTTCTTTATCATCAATTTCAGTATTCGCCTGTTCTAAAATTTTTTCCCCAAGCCATGTTACCCCCATTAATGGGCCGGTAATCGGTAATAGTAAGAAACGCAGAACCATATTACTTTACACTTGTGTGGATTTATTAAAACTGTCCTCGCAAGACCGTAATCATGCTGATGACATAGATATTAAACATTACTAGTCTTGTGTTGATGCCAAAATGCGTTGGATTTGAGTCCAGTTAAGGCTTATTGACATCTGTATTTTATATTCATGATGTAAAAAAAATTACTTTTACAGAAAAATACTATTTAGGAGGTACTTAGAGCTTGACAACAGTATTAAATGCATCTCCCCAGCGATTTGTCAATACACCTGCTATTCAACGCGTCGCTCAACGTGCTTTGCGCTATCTACAGTCGGGTTTTTCAGTACATTTACGTGGTGCAGCGGGAGTTGGAAAAACTACTCTGGCAATGCATCTAGCTGATTTGCTCAACCAGCCGATCATCCTCTTATTTGGAGATGATGAGTTTAAAACCTCAGACTTGATTGGTAATCAATTAGGTTATACCCGCAAAAAGGTTGTTGATAACTTCATCCACAGCGTTGTCAAAGTTGAGGATGAACTCCGACAACACTGGGTTGATGCACGATTAACTCTAGCTTGTAAAGAAGGATTTACGCTGGTTTACGACGAATTCAATCGATCGCACCCGGAGGTAAATAACGTTTTACTTTCCGTACTTGAGGAGAGGTTGTTAGTATTGCCAACAAACCAACATCGAGCCGAGTATATCCGGGTTCATCCTCAGTTTCGGGCAATCTTAACATCAAATCCTCAAGAGTATTGTGGAGTTCATGCAACTCAGGATGCTTTGATGGATCGTGTTATTACCATCGATATGCCTCCACCTGATGAACTAACTCAGCAGGAGATTGTAGTTCAGAAAACAGGTATAGATTCTGAGAAAGCAGACAAAATCGTGCGCTTGGTGCGGATGTTTTGGAATCGATCTGGTTCTGGACAGGGCGGTGGGTTACGTTCCTGTCTAATGATTGCTAGAATCTGCCACGAACACGAAATTTCCGTAAACTTTGAAGAGCCAAACTTCCAAGATATTTGTGCCGATATCCTGCTTTCTCGCACAAATCAACCTCGTATGGAAGCAACTCGGCTACTGGAAGAGGTTTTGCGTGAATTGCATCATAGTACAAACACTCAATCTCAGCCGGCAGAAGAGATAATACCAGACAGCCAAAATCAGATTGTATTGGAACAACGAGTACCTTACGAGCATGAAGTCTACAACTACCTGTGCAAGTCTCCGGGAAGGCGTTTCTCTGATTTGGCAGCAGAATTAGGGATCGATCGCAGTCAAATTGTAGCTGCACTCAAGTCTCTCAGAGAGCAGGGAGTATTATTGCAAATGCAGGGTAATGCTGAACTGCCAAACATATCACAAGTTGCTTTTGATTCTGGCCATTTAATAAACAAATGAGTACTCATACTAACCGGGGAGTTATCACAGCAACTCAAGGTTCTACCTTGGCAGATATTCTAGAACGGGTTCTCGATAAAGGCATTGTTATAGCAGGAGATATTTCTATTTCCGTAGGCTCCACAGAACTGCTCAACATCCGAATTCGTTTGTTGATTTCTTCTGTTGATAAAGCCAAAGAGATTGGAATTAACTGGTGGGAGAGCGACCCCTATCTTAATAGTCAAACTCGCACCTTATTAACAACTAATCAACAACTTCAAGAGCGTGTTGCCAGTCTAGAAGCAGAACTGCGATCGCTCAAAGCACTCAATCCTATTAATCATCAGAATGCAGGCGATTAGCAAATCAAAAGGTTCCGATTCAGGTTTAGCACCATTACTACTAACGGTTGTTGAGCTGATACGCCAACTCATGGAAGCTCAGGTGATTCGGCGAATGGATGCTGGCAACCTCAGCGACTCTGAGTTAGATCGAGCTGCCGAAAGCCTGCGACAGCTCGAACAACAGGTTGTTAAGCTTTGCGAGGTATTTGATATTGATCCAGCCGAGCTAAATATTAACTTGGGTGAAATGGGAACTTTACTTCCCCAATCTGGAGGATACTACCCCGGTGAAACCTCTAGTCAACCCTCTATTCTAGAACTCCTCGATCGCCTATTAAATACCGGTGTTGTGGTTGAAGGTGACTTGGACTTAGGACTGGCTCAGTTAAGCTTAGTTCATGCCAAATTAAGATTAGTACTCACTTCTAAACCCCTGTAACTTTTTTATCTACATTCTTCTTGGTAAGACATTCTTATGAGTTATGGCTTTTACATTTATGGAATTTTGACCTTGCCTGCTCCAGAAAACTTAAATTTACAGGGCTTAGATGGGCAACCCGTACAAATTAAAATTTTGGATGGTTTTGCAGTAATCTACTCCGAAGCAAAGCAAGAGCGTTATTTGGCAAGCCGTCGTAACCTGCTCAGTCATGAGAAAGTCCTTGAGGAAATCATGCAAGCAGGCGATCGCAATTTACTACCCGTGCAATTTGGACTTTTGGTTGCAAGCTGGGAAACGTTTTCACAACAATTAATTCGTCCTCATCAAGAAGAATTGACGCAATTACTAGCAAAGTTATCAGGTCGCCGAGAAGTTAGTGTCAAAGTTTTTTGGAATACCGAGGCAGAAATTCAAGGACTATTGGCAGAAAATCCAAATCTCAAAACTGAAAGGGATAAGCTAGCCGGTCAACCTCTGAGTATGGAGCAGGTAATCCAAATAGGACAAGTCATCGAACAGGGAATGAGCGATCGCAAGCAACGCATCATCGATGTATTTCAAGGCACGCTCAACTCCATTGCGATCGATGTGGTGGAAAATAGTCCCCAAATGGACACAATGATTTACAACGCAGCCTACCTAATTCCTTGGGAAGCAGAATCACAATTTAGCGAACACGTTGAAGCACTCGATCGTCAATTTGAAGAACGTTTGCGAATTCGCTACAACAATTTCACTGCCCCGTATAACTTTGCTCGTCTTCGATTATTCAGTTCCAACTGAACAGCAATAAAAATTGAAAATCAAAAATTATTGAAATTTTTAATTTTTTTGAAAATTAAATTGTAAATTAAATTTTTCTCTGCCTTTTATTTAAGAGGATGTTTGAAAAGTCCTCTTATCGGTAGCAAAACGTTATAGATCCCCCTAAATCCACGCCACTGAGGGAGTCGGGAAACCCGCAAGGGCGCAGTGGCTCCCCTTGGAAAGGGGGACTTTGATTCTGGTTCCCCCCCTTAAAAAGGGGGGTTGGGGGGGATCTAAGAGTGCCTAAAATCGTAACGAAACACTTTTCAAACAACCTCTAAGTAAAATCAATGGACGACATATTTAAAGGATTTGAACAGCTATTAGAAATTGCCAAAGCATTAGAAGAAAAAGTAGAGAAAGGAGAGTTAAAAACTTCGATTCAAATTCGCTCTCATAATCTTAGTAGTATTCCCCGACAAGGCAATATTCCGAGAACAAGTAATTCCAGCCCAGTCAGATCCAATTCCACCGTTGGCACTACACCAATGGATGATGCTGATGTCACCCCCCCATCAGCCCGGACGAACTCAAAAGCTTCTTGGCAAGATGTCGGCGGTTTGGCTAATGTTCTCCAAGAAATCAGAGAGTTAGTTGAAATTCCCCTTAAACGTCCAGATTTATTGGCAAAATTAGGGTTAGAGCCTCCGCGTGGAGTTTTGTTAGTTGGCCCACCCGGTACGGGAAAAACTTTAACAGCCCGTGTTTTGGCAGAAGAGTTAGAGTTAAACTACATTGCCATCAATGGCCCAGAGGTGATGAGCAAGTATTACGGGGAAGCAGAAGCTCGTTTGCGAAGTATTTTTGAGAAAGCAACTCGTTCTGCTCCCTGCCTAATATTTATTGATGAAATTGATAGCCTTGCCCCAGATCGCAGCCAAGTGGAAGGTGAAGTTGAAAAAAGACTAGTGGCGCAGTTGCTTGGGTTAATGGATGGGTTTGCCAAAACCGAAGGCGTACTTGTATTAGCGGCAACAAATCGTCCCGATTATCTCGATCCGGCGCTTCGTCGTCCGGGACGCTTCGATCGGGAAGTTCATTTTCAGGTTCCCGATCGCAATGGAAGATTGGAAATTCTCACGATTTTGACAAGTGCTATGCCCTTGGAGACTTCGGTTGATTTAGGAGCGATCGCTGATTTGGCAGTCGGTTTTGTTGGTGCCGATATTAAAGCTCTTTGTCAAAAAGCAGCCTACATTGCCCTTCGTCGTCAAGTCCCCTCACTCAACAGTCCCATTCCTGAAAACATGACTATCATGCAGCAGGATTTTCTCGAAGCAATTAAGGAGATAAAACCCTCAGTTCTAAGGGCTGTAGCAGTTGAAGCACCAAATGTAAGTTGGGATGAGATTGGTGGATTGGATGATGTCAAACAAAAACTTCAAGAATCTGTAGAGGGCGCACTTCTCTATCCCGAACTATACGAGCAAACCAAAGCCAAGCCTCCCCGTGGGATTCTGTTGTGGGGGCCGCCGGGAACGGGAAAAACATTACTTGCAAAAGCGATCGCTTCTCAGGCTAGAGCCAACTTTATTGCTGTGAATGGCCCTGAATTACTAAGCCGATGGGTAGGTGCCGCAGAACAGGCAGTCAGAGAACTCTTTCGCAAAGCTCGACAAGCAGCTCCTTGCGTTGTGTTTGTAGATGAAATTGATACCCTGGCACCAGCACGGGGACGATTCAGTGGTGATTCTGGAGTTAGCGATCGCGTTGTCGGTCAACTGCTCACCGAATTGGATGGGTTGCATGAATGCCCTAAAGTACTGTTAGTAGGAGCAACCAATCGTCCAGAAACGCTCGATCCTGCCTTGCTCAGAGCAGGAAGATTGGACTTACAAATAAAAATCGATCTACCAGATCGAGCAAGCCGATTAGCGATTTTACGAGTTCACAATCTAGATCGTCCCCTGGTTGATGTCGATTTAGAAACCTGGGCGACAGTTACCGAGGGCTGGAATGGGGCAGATTTGGTTTTGTTAAGCAATCAAGCTGCTTTAAGCGCAATTCGTCGATACCGCGCCCAGGGATTAAGCGACTCCAGCCTGATTCAGATTACAAATGATGATTTCCAAGTTACATATCAGATGCTTGCCAATCAGCACCAATCTCAATAGTCTCTTATTTGAAAAAACACAGAAGTTCAGAGCGGAAGCTACTTATACCGTTTCTTTGTGAAGCTGTGCCAAATTCTTCTCCATACCTCTTCTCTTCGTGTTCTACCCTGCGGGAAGCCGCTAACGCGTCTATGTGTCCTTTGTGGTTCGTTTAAATATCTCAAATTATGTCAATATACGCTTATGCTCTTCTAGTACCGATCGCATCACCGCTTGTTCTACCCTTAGGGATGGAAAGGAATATTGAACTCGTTTATTCTTCTGGTTTAGCCGCGATCGTAGAGCGGGAAATCTCACTGGAGGCAATACAGGCAACGGATGAGCGTTTACTTCAAGCTGTATTAACCCACGATCGCGTAATTCGAGAACTTTTTCAACAAACTCCCCTTCTTCCCCTACGCTTTGGGAGTGGTTTTACCTCTGTAGAAAAACTGCTGAATCATCTAGAAAAGCACCAAGAGCAATATCTAGAAACCCTAACTCAGCTAGCAGACAAAGTTGAGTACACTTTAAAATTGACACCCTGTTCTTTGCTTGACGATTCTAACAATATTGATGCTAAGGGAAAAGCCTATTTATTAGCTAAAAAACAACGCTACCAAACACAGCAAGCATTTCAAACACAACAATGCGAACAGTGGGAACTCTTGAACCAGTTAGTTCTCAAAACATATACAAATGTTATTTGTGAAAATCGACAGCCAGATATGCGGCAAATCCACTTTTTGGCACAGCGCAACGATTCAACGCTCAGTACGCAGCAGTTGTCCCTCTGGCAGGTACAATGCTCGCACTGGCAATTGGCACTGAGTCAACCTCTACCACCATATCATTTTCTAAAAAATACTCTCAGATAAATTCATAAAAGATAATATTTAAAATTTTCAAGAAAAAATAAAGATGAGGTGATTTTTTCTTGAATTTTTTTCTAAAAAAATATTGTTAACTTTTTAGTATTTTTTTATTTTCCTGTATTTATCTCATATTTTTGGGAACACTAAATCCAGGAAGAATAAAACACATTGTGTAAGTTTTACCTACTGCTCAATCAGAGCAATATGAAATCAACAATTAGAGTTGTGAGAGGAAAAGAAAATGGCTGTTGAAAAAGTTAACTCATCTTCAAGTCTGGCTGAAGTTATTGACCGCATTTTGGACAAAGGAATTGTAGTTGATGCTTGGGTGCGTGTTTCTTTAGTTGGTATTGAACTGCTAGCAATAGAAGCTCGCATTGTGATTGCTTCAGTTGAAACTTACTTAAGATATGCCGAGGCAGTTGGTTTGACATCTCAGGCTGCTGTTCCATCTGCTGCTTAACACCACATTAGAAAAAGGGAGTCTTCATGGCTCCTATTTAATATTTCTAGTTAACAAAATAGGAGATTTCAGCTGATGGCTCTCAAGAATTTATGGGAACAAGAGCGATCGCAGCGATTGCAAATAACTGCTGAACGCCGTCAAAAAGTTAACCAGTGGAAACAGCTAACTCAACAAGAATTTCAGCTGCAAGGAGATCTGCTTCATCAAGAATTGAGCAGTTTTGTTACCAGCCTTCACAACAACAGAAAGTTACAACAGCAGCAATTTCAGCAAGAGATTGTAGAGAGGCAATTGGAAATATTGCAAATAAAAACAGATGTCTGGCAACGCCAGCAAGAATACCGCCAACAGCGGTCAGCAAAGGCTCAGGCATTATTCCAAAACTTGCAAAATTTCCGGGAAATCTTACATAACAGTGTTTGGGGCGATTACAGTCATGAACAAGCAGTTTCCCCGACTCCTGCTAAAAAAGAGAAATTAGTTGTAACAGTTCCAAAATGGTCAATCTCCCGTTCTGCAATTAAAGCCAGTGGTTTTCGCCCTTCCATCAATACTATGACTAAGAAAGCACCTGCCTTGAATGCAGATACTGTTAAATCTAAAGTGCAGCAATACATTCAGCAAGCTGAAGGAGCTACTCTGATAGAAATTGAAGAGGTGATAGGCTTAAGCCGGGTGCAAACGATAGATATCCTGCGCTCCTTGATCAAGCAAGGGGTACTAGAACAACGCGATCGCCAATACTTTATTCGGCAACAAGCAATTTCTTGACAAACTTAATTCAAGCTCATTTTTTGTAATTGCAGACTAGCGGTTGGGCGATCGCTTGTGTCTTGTGTCTTCAGCAGATATAGTACGCAATCGATAAGCATTAAAGCTGGCCTATGCTTTGTAATATTCAACATTTCCATCTTTTTAAGGTCTGTATTGACAAGCAATTGTCTCAGTATATGTAACATTGCAAAACTAATATAGATAACTTTTTTTCTAATTAAAAAAAGAGCTTAAATCTTTGTTCGAGCTTCCGGCTTTGAAGTTTAAAAATGTTCGGATTGGAAAGGAATATAACAAGCTGGGGTAGCTCAATTAAAGTTTTGAACTGTGCTATTGGCGATCGCACGATGAGGTTAGTAAGCTTGATTGTTTGAGGAATTTTAATGTAAATGCAAAACTCAAGATATATAAGGAGGTGCGATCCATTGTGAATCAATTGATCGAGCAACTTCAAACTAAATTATTCACAGGCAGGCTAAATCTTGGAGCAAGGGACGGGCCAACTTGGACGCTATATTTTCGTTTAGGACGATTAATTTGGCAGGCTGGCGGTTCTAATGCCGATGAACGATGGCGACGATACTTGTCGCAATACTGTTCTAATTTGGATGTGACAAAGTTGGAGGGGCTTGTCTCTCCCCAGGAAAATTATCGCGAGTATTGCATTCTTGCTAAATTGCGAGAACAAAAATTAATCGAACAACAACAACTTGTTAGCCTGATTACAAACTTAATAGCTGAAGTCCTGTTTGATATAATCCAGTTCGTTGAAGCCAAAAGAAATGGTAACAATCCAGCAGGGCAATTGTCATATACTACCGTTGTTGGTGAAGTTCCTGGGTTTCTCCTAGCTGTAATACCAACTGAAGAAGTCTTGAAACAGGCTACACAAGCCTGGCAAGAATGGCGAGATGCAGAGCTGGCAAGTTACTCGCCCAATTTATATCCTGTCATTCAACAACTTGAGCTACTCCAAGGACAAGCATCCGCTAAACAGATTATTTCTCTAGTTGATGGCACAAAAACTTTACGAGGTCTAGGGCAAAAAAGCGGTCGGGATGCCTTAGTTTTGGCCCGGTTCTTGATGCCATTGGTAAAAGCAGGGGCGATCGCTTTTTCACCCACTCCAAGCCCCAGGAAGGTTGGGATTAGTCAAGAAACTGGCAACCTGTCCAGTGCAAATAATCCCAATTCTTCACTGAAAACAGAAGAGAACACTGTTATACAAGTTGCACCCCCAGCGACTAGCAAACAAATTGTCAGTCCGTCCAGTGCAGTTAATAATCCCAATTCTTCACTGAAAACAGAAGAGAACACTGTTATACAAGTTGCACCCCCAGCGACTAGCAAACAAATTGTCAGTCCGTCCAGTGCAGTTAATAATGCCAATTCTTCACTGAAAACAGAAGAGAACACTGTTATACAAGTTGCGCCCCCAGCAGCTAGCAAAGCAATTATAGATGCCTCAAGACCTTTAGTAGCCTGTGTAGATGATAGTCCGACGATCTGTCGCAGTTTAGAGGAAATTCTCACCCAACAAGGTTATCGCTTTGTTGGTATTCAAGACTCTTTGACGGCAGTTTTAAAGCTGATTAAAAGCAAGCCCGACTTCATTTTTTTGGATCTTTTGATGCCAAAAGTGAATGGCTATGAAATTTGTTCTCAAATCCGTAAAACTCCAAGTCTCAAAGATGTGCCAGTTGTCATCTTAACTGGGAAAGATGGAATAGTGGATCGGATGCGAACAAAATTAGTAGGGGCAACTGACTTTTTGAGTAAACCCGTAGAGGCAGACAAAGTACTTAATATGCTGCACAAGTATTTAAGCGTTTAGGTTGAAGCGACACTCCTACCAGTGGCTCCTCTACACCTATTTTCAAAACAGCTATACATACTCGGTTTTGGCACAACCAAGTATGAAAATTCTTAAATCTTCCTTCTGCCCTCTTGTTAATTCATTTGTTGCAATTATTTTTCAAATTCTGAATTAAATAGTTAGGAATAAAAATGAAAAAAGTTCTTTTAGTTGAAGATAGCCTCACAGAATCTGAAAAGATGACACGTTACCTGGAACAAGGTGGATATTCAGTTTATGAAGTTCGCAGTGGTGAAGAGGCTCAACTGCGGTTAAAACAACAAAAACCTGACTTGATCTTACTGGATTTGATTTTGCCAGGCCAAAGTGGATTTGAGTTCTGCCGCAAGTTGAAAGCCGATCCGATAACAAAAGCAATCCCGGTAGTGATTTGCTCAACTAAAAACACAGATGTTGATAGAACTTGGGGCAATATGAGTGGTGCCGATGCCTATTTAGTCAAACCTGTAGATGAAAATACCTTGCTCCAGACTGTTAGTAAATTTATTCGCTAAAGGAAACTGGGGCAATGGTACAGGGCAATGATAGCTTTAGAGCGCTACCCATTAATAGCCAATTTCCACTTGAAAACTCTCTTCAAGGAAACAACCAGAGGTTTTTAAGATTTCCGTTAAATGGAAAGGTAAATGGGTTACTCCCACTAGCTGATTTGCGGGGAGTAATTCAAGTTGCACTCACAGAGATTTTACCAGTGCCGCAGGTAGCAGAATTCTTGTTAGGCATAATGAATTGGCGGGGAGAAGCTATCTGGATTCTTGATTTAGCAGGTTTACTGGGAGCAACACACTGGTGTCGACGAGAAAATGTACGCAACTCTGGCATGGCGATGCTTGTTCAAGTCCAGAATCAAACTGTCGGGCTGTTGGTGGAGCAAGTCAATACTATTGAAGTTTACGATTCCCAAGAGCGGTTAGGGATTTCGGCATCGATGTTACCCACCCGACTCAAATCGTTCTTGCAGGGTTACTTTATGGATGCTCAAGGTAGCCCTTTGATGTTAGTTGACACCCATGCTGTGATTCAAGCCCTTCAGTCTATTTAACACTCTGCATTCTACTTATTAACTTCGACAACCTTCATAGCAAGAAAGATTATGGTAACGCAACCCAATCTTACACCCAACCAACCACACTCAAATTTCAGCAACGGTCATAAGGATACCGATAACGGGCATAACGTTGATGTATCAGCAAAACAGCAAATCAGCTCCACTCTAGAAGAATTACGAACTGAACTGGATCAAGCTGATTGGGTGGAAACAGGGCCATTGCGAGACAGAATCCGCAAGTTAAAAGAACTAGTAAGTGCGTTGTCATATCAAGACGCAGGAGATGGATTCGAGGTAGAGCAATTACAGGCGATCGCCAGCAAAATCCGCCAGTTTTCCGATCTAGATACCTTGCTCGCTACTGCTGTCATGGAGGTACAAAGCGCGCTGCAAGCTGATCGCGTGGTGGTGTATGAGTTTACGAATCCGACGCTGGGGATAGTTGCTGCGGAGGCGATGAAGGATGGCTTTACCCCAATGCTCAAGGAAAAACTGCCCGCCGTCACTTTTGGGTTAAGTTCTGCCAAGCTTTATCAACAAGAAAAATTAGCAGCGATCGCGGATACCTACACTGCAAGCTTATCTCCTTACCAAAAGCAGCTCTTGGATCGGTTTCAGGTAAGAGCTTGTTTGAGTTTGCCGATCTTAGCAAAAGATAGGGTTTGGGGTTTGTTGGTAGTGCAGCAATGCACTGCTGCTCGCCAGTGGCAGAATGCTGAAATTCGATCACTAAAATTGATCGCGCAGGAGTTAGAAGCGCAACTGCAAGTTGCCGTGATTCAGGCTACCTTGCAACAAGAAGTAGAAAAAGACCAAATTCTTGTCGGCGTAGCGAATAAAATTCTCCAGTCCAAAGATGTAGATACCATCTTTCGCACTGCCACCCTAGAAGTGCGACAGTCACTACAATGTGATCGGGTGGCAATCTATCGTTTCCAGCCAGATTGGAGTGGGGAGTTTGTTGCTGAATCTGTTGGATCTGAGTGGGTTTCTCTGTTAGAAGAACAGCGAAACAACCCAGCAATTGTCAAGAACGTTAACTATTGCAGTGTTAGGAACCTTGCAGACGAAGGGGGATTGGTTGGGACAACAGGGCGATCACACAGTGCGGATAGCTACATTCAGCACACCCAAGGCAAAACTTTCCATCGCGGACAGATCTATCGAGTCACTAATGATATCTACAGTGCTGGTTTTTCTGACTGCTATATCAAAGTTTTAGAAGCCTATCAAGCCAAAGCATACATTATTGTTGCCATCTTCCAGGGAGAAAAGTTGTGGGGCTTGCTCGCTGCCTATCAAAATTCTCAGCCTCGTCAGTGGAAAGATAGTGAAGTTCGACTAATGGTGCAGGTGGCATCTCTGTCTAGTATTGCTATTCAACAGGTGCAATATCAGCAACAACTTTATCACCGCTCTGAGGAGTCAGCCAAACTTGTTGAACGAGAACGTACTGTTTTCGGCATCATTGAAAAGATTGGGCAAGCAACGGATCTTCGCACCCTTTTCCGCATTACAACCCAAGAGCTGCGTCGATTTTTAAAATGCGATCGCGTTGTCGTTTATCAATTTCATCCAGACTGGAGTGGAGAAGTTATCGCTGAATCTGTGGCTGCTGGTTGGTCGTCACTGGTGGAGATGCAGGAACAAGACGGCATTTTAAAAACAGGTCTGATATCTTCAGAACGTTGCAATATTAAGGATTATGGCTCCCCTGTTAAACCTGATGCAGATACCTATCTTAAGGAAACGCAGGGTGGAATGTACGCCAAAGGAACGCGCTACCGTAAAGTCAACGATATTGCTGCTGCTGGTTTTTCACCTTGCTATTTAGAAGCATTAGAGAAGTTCCAAGCCAAAGCATACATCATTGTTCCCATCTTCCGCGCTGGTAATCTTTGGGGTTTGTTAGCAGCCTATCAGAATTCTGATGTGCGGAAATGGACTGAAGAAGAGACTGGTGCTTTGTTGCAGATCAGCGAACCGTTGAGTATTGCCCTCCAGCAAGCTGAATATATCGAACAGCTACGGTTAAAAAATCTAGAAATGACACAAGTAGCTGAAGTGGAAAACGCGATCGCACGAATGGCGGAGAGAATGCGTCAGTCCCAACAGCTAGAAACGCTCTACCGCACTACCTTGACAGAATTGCGGCAGTTATTCAAATGCGATCGCCTAGCAATCTATCGCTTCAACTCTGACTGGAGTGGTGAATTTATCGCTGAATCTGTAGGAAGTGGCTGGGTGCCTCTGGTTGGCCCCGATATCAAAACCGTATGGGAAGACGAACACCTACAGCAAACCCAAGGCGGACGCTATCGCAACAATGAAACCTTTGCCGTCAATAACATTTATACTGTTGGTCATGCCCAGTGTCACATCGACCTACTAGAGCAGTTCCAGGTTAAAGCTTACATGATCGCCCCTATTTTTGCTGGAAACAAACTTTGGGGTTTGTTAGCAGCCTATCAGAATAGTGGATCACGCCAGTGGAATTCCGAGGAGGTGCGATTACTGACCAAATTGGGCATTCAGTTGGGGTTAAGTGTGCAGCAAGCCGAGTACATCGAACAGCTGAAAACGAAGAATGCAGAGTTGGCACAATCAGCAGAAGAAGAACAGGTGCTGACAGGGATGGTGGAAAAAATCCGTCAAGCCCAGGATACAGACACAATTTTCCGAAATTTGCTGCCAAGTTTGCGTAAACAACTACAGTGCGATCGCCTTGCAGTATTTCGCTTTAATCCCGACTGGAGTGTGGAGTTTATTGCCGAATCCGTAAAAGATCAATGGTTGTCTTTAGCTGGTTCCGACATCAAAACGATTTGGATGGACGATCACTTGCAAGAAACTCAGGGCGGACGCTATCGCAATCATGAAACCTTTGTTGTCAATGATATTTACACCATCGGTCACGTTCAGTGCTACCTAGAGATATTAGAAAAAATCCAGGCCAAGGCTTACATGATTGCGCCTATTTTTACTGGAAGCAAACTCTGGGGCTTTTTAGGAGCATACCAAAATACTGGCCCTCGGCAGTGGAAATCCAAGGATGTGCAACTGTTGAAAAAACTAGCTGTGCAAATGGGTATAGGCTTGCAACAGATTGAGTACATCGAACAGCTCAAGAATAAGAATGCAGAGTTAGCACGAACCGCAGAAGGGGAACGAGCATTGACACGGCTGGCAGAAAAAATTCGCCAAGCTCAAGAGCTAGATACAATTTTCCGCAATGCTCTACCAGAATTGCGATCGCATTTGGAATGCGATCGCCTAGCAGTGTATCGCTTCAATCCAAATTGGGGTGGGGAGTTTATTGCCGAATCCGTAAGTCGTGAATGGGTGGCTTTGGTTGGCCCCGATATCAAGACTGTATGGGAAGACGAACACCTACAACAAACCCAAGGTGGACGCTATCGCAACAACGAGACCTTTGTTATTAATGACGTTTACACTGCTGGTCATGCCCAGTGCCACTTGAAAATTCTAGAACAATTCCAGATTAGAGCTTATATCATCACCCCGATTATTGCCGGAAACAAGCTCTGGGGTTTGTTAGGAGCATATCAGAATAGCGGGCCGCGGCAATGGCAAGATAATGAAGTCAACTTGGTAACAAAAATCGGCACGCAGTTTGGGGTTGCCGTCCAGCAATCGCAATACTTACAACAAACCTTAAGCAAGAATGAGGAACTGATAAAACTGGCAGAACGGGAAGTAGCAAACGCCCGATTTTCCTATCGCTTGCCAAGTCGGTTAACAGAGATGGCCCAAAGTGATGGTGATGTTCTGGAATTTGTCCAGTTCGCAACCCAAGAACTTCGTCAGCTACTCAAAGTAGATCGAGTTGGAGTTTACCGTTTTGAGCCTGATTGGTCTGGAGAATTTGTAGTTGAGTCTGTAAGTGGTGATTGGCCTAAACTGGTGGGAACTAGCCTTGCCAAAGTTAGAGATACCTATCTCCAGTACAACAAAGGAGGGCGTTATGTCCGCAAAGAAAGTTTGCGGGTTGACAATATCTATACTGTCGGTCATGACGAATGTCACATCCAATTGTTAGAACTGTGGGGAACTAAAGCCTACATGATTTCTCCGATTTTTCAAGAAAATCAGCTATGGGGGCTGATGGGAGTTTATCAAAATAGCGCACCGCGCCAGTGGGAGCAATCCGAGGAGGATGTTCTTAACCAAGCCAGCGTACAGATTGGTCTTGCCCTCAATCTTGCAGACTACCTAAAACAGGTGCGTATTCAAGAGCAGCAACTAGCAGAAGCAGCAGAGCGCGAACGTACCGCACGGGAAAAACTGCAACAAGGAGCTATACGCGTTCTCATGGCTTTGGAACCATCCTTCAGGGGCGATCTCACTGTTCGAGCTCCCCTATCTGAAGATGAAATTGGGACGATCGCCGATGGTTACAACACTACGATCCAAAGTTTGCGAGATTTAGTACGACAAGTGCAGATTGCTGCTGGCAGGGTGAGTGAAACTTCTAGCAATAACACTATCTCAGTAGTGAAACTATCTGACCAAGCTCAACAGCAGGCAGAACGGCTCGAACACGCTCTGGAACAATTACAAATGATGGTAACTTCCACCCAGGTAGTCGCTGCTGATGCCCAAAAAGTAGGACAGGCGGTTCAAAGAGCTAATAACACCGTCCAAGCTGGTGATTCCCTAATGGAAAGAACCGTAGATGGCATTTTGGAGATTCGGGAAACCGTGTCGGAAACAGCAAAGAAGATTAAACGCCTCGGTGAAGCTTCTCAGAAAATCTCGAAAGTAGTGAGTCTGATTGAAAACTTTGCCACTCAAACTAATTTGCTGGCACTCAATGCTGCGATCGAGGCTACCCGTGCCGGAGAGTATGGCAAAGGCTTTGCGGTGGTTGCAGATGAAGTTCGTTCCCTAGCTTATCAGTCGGCTAGTGCCACCACAGAAATTGAGCGACTCGTGCAAGAAATTCAAGCAGGCACCAACGAAGTTACCGAAGCAATGGAAGTAGGGATTAGCCAAGTTGTCCAAGGCTCGAACTTGATCGATGAGACTCGTCATTCCCTCAGTGCGATCGTGGCAGCTACCAACGAAATTGGTGGACTGGTACAAGGAATTACCCAAGCAGTTTCCCATCAAAGTCAGCAATCTCAGATGTTGACAGAGGCGATGATGGACGTTTCTGCGATCGCCCGCAAGACTTCACAAAGTGCCATCCACATTTCCGAGTCTTTTGAGGAACTACGGATGACTTCACAACAACTGGAAACCAGCGTTAGCCAGTTCAAAGTTGACTAATCTCGCAAAACTGTTATGAACCCCGATCCCAGTAATCAAGAGCAGCTAGAGCAGGCTTTTCTTGCTGAAGCGGCAGAGTTGTTGCAAACCATTGAGCAGAATCTTATCGGTCTACTTGATGAAAAAACAATAGAAAAAGTTCATGCCTTGATGCGAAGCGCCCATACTCTTAAAGGGAGTGCTGCCAGTGTTGGGCAAGAAACGATTAAGACAATTGCCCATCATTTGGAAGATGTATTCCAGGCGTTATATGCTCCAGAATTGGAAATCGATCCAGAATTGGGTGCTTTGCTTCTAGATGCTTATGAGTGCCTGCGAACTCCATTGAGTGCAACCTTGATGGGCTTATCCTGCAATGAGGCAGAAATACTTGATCGAACTGCCTCAATCTTCGCCCAACTCCAACATAAACTAGGTGACTTTTTTGGCCGCGAGGCTTTGCTTCCCAGTTCGGAAGAACTTGGTTTTGATGTGGTAGAGTCAATCTTTTCCGGGAGTGTACTCCAGGATCTGCAACAGCTTGCAGCTGACATCGAAAGCCAAGATCCGCAACAAATTCAAACAACACTCAACTCCCAAGCAGGATTTTTTGCCGAACTAGCAGCATCTTACAGCTTATCTGGATTGGAAGAAATTGCCCAAGCGACCCTAAACGCCCTCAAAGCGCATCCAGACAAAATACTGCAAATCGCTCAGGTGGCTTTAGAAAATTTTAAAGCGGCTCAAGCAGCAGTACTTGCAGGCGATCGCACTCAAGGGGGAGAGATATCTCCACAATTGCGAGAATGGGCAGGACTAACTACTCCTGTCCAAGAACCGCAAGGGCAGCCAGTTTCAATTGCTATCCAACCCACAGAAACGGCTACAACTGAGAACAAGGAACTTCCCCACCCCAGTGCGATCGAATCGGAATCGGTTTGGTCGTTTTTCCCAAATCGAACTGATAACTCCGTACCGAAAGCACCGGAGGTACTGGCACCTATTTCTCAGGATTCGGTAGTAGTCCCCTCTGCCATAGATCGGATTTTACAGTCAATCTGGATAGGAGATCCAGAGACATCCTGCCGATATTCAAACTCAGATCGGCCACCCTCTCCACCACCAGCGCCAAGCCTCCAGGCTCAGTCATCGGCATCACTTCCCAGTATCCGAGTAGCGATAGAACAGCTTGATCGCCTCAGCCATACAATTGGGGAATTGCTAATCAGCGAAAACCAACAAAACCTGCAATCTAACCACATCCACAAAGCAGCTGAGGACACTCTACTACAGTTTTTGTACTGTCAACAACAACTTAGTAAAGTTTTTACTTGGTCGGATCGACATCTGCTGCTTCCCGAACGCAAGCAGCGACAGATGCATGTATCTCCCCGCTCAGTTATCTCTGCTTCCCCAACTGCCGAGGCACAATCCAATTTTGATGCCTTAGAAATGGATAACTATAGCGAGTTGCACATTCTCCTGCAAAATCTTACAGAAGACATGGTGCAATTAGGAGAACAGATTGAGGCTTTTAATGCCTTAGTTCAGCAATCTCGCTTCAGTCTCGGAAAGCGCAAGCAACTGCTTTCAGGAGCGCAGGAAGATTTGCTGCAAGCCAGAATGGTTCCACTGGGAACAGTGTTGAATCGATTACCCCGCCTCCTGCAACAGATGGTAGCAACTTATCATAAGCCTGTTGAACTCAAGCTTGGCGGTACGAAGGTACTGGTGGATAAAGCCATTTCTGAGCAGCTGTACGATCCCTTGCTGCACATGATTCGCAATGCCTTCGATCACGGCATTGAACCGGTAGAAACCCGCCGCCAGCAGGGTAAACCAAAAACCGGAACAATTACAATTCAAGCCTATCATCAAGGCAACCGCACTACTATTGAGGTACGGGATGATGGTCGAGGCTTAAACTGGGAATCCATTCGTCAGCGAGCTATAGAAAAACACCTGCTGACTCCCGAACAAGCCGCCTACGCCTCAGAAGACCAACTGGCAGAGTTATTATTTGAACCAGGCTTTTCTACCGCCAAGCAGATTGGTGAGTTATCTGGTCGTGGTATCGGCTTAGATGTCGTTCGCACTCAATTGCAAGCTTTACAAGGTTCGATTGTGGTGCGATCGATTTCAGGGCAGGGAACCACCTTCATGCTGCAATTGCCCCTGAGCTTGACAACAGCACGCTTGCTCGTTTGTCAATCTCAAGGTATTACTTATGGCTTGCTGTCTGAAGGAATTAGCCAGGTTTTATTACCGCAGCCAGAGCATATTCAAGTTCAGCAATCTTTACACGGGCAAGGCATCCAAAAATTCTGGCAGTGGGGAGATGGGCAAAGTCAGCAACTAGTTCCCATTCGCCCGCTTGCCAATTTGCTGGATTACAAATATCCTTTATTCACCCAAGACCACAATTTAAACCTAAGTCCTTTTCCAGTCAAACAACGAAACACCGTCGAACCTCTGCTGCTGTTGGAAACAGAGCATCAATACCTGTGTTTGCAAGTCGATCAGATTTTAGTCGAGCAGGAATTAGTAATTAAGTCCCTCGGCAGAGTCCTGACTTTACCTAGTTACATCCAAGGCTACAGCGTGTTGGGAAATGGTAGTCTTACCCTAATCGTTGACCCGTTGGAGTTAGTTCGGCAAACCTGGGAGACAGATATGATGCCGACTTCCCCGACATCAAGTCTTGCAACTAAACTATTGCCCGCGCCTGAGCCTGTTCTTACTCTAGAGGGGCAGCAATCCGAGCTAACTACGCAACCGCAACAACAGTCGATGGAAGTCAATACAGCCGTTGCTCAACCTAACCGACTGATGGTGTTAGTCGTGGAAGATTCGGTTGTACAAAGGCAAAGTTTGGTGCAGACGCTCCAGAAAGCCGATTATCAAGTGTTGCAAGCAGGCGATGGTCGAGAGGCGATCGCTCAAATGCTGCAACACGGTGATGTCGATCTAGTGATTTGTGACATTGAAATGCCGCGTATGAATGGATTTGAGTTTTTAGAACACCGTCGCCAAGACGAGCGTTTGTCCGGCATTCCTGTGGTGATGCTGACTACTCGTAGCGGACAGAAGCACCGCCAATTAGCTTTAGCTCTAGGGGCGAAAGCTTACCTGACCAAACCCTATTCAGAACAGAACTTCCTAGCCACGATCGCTGAACTCGTTAATACCCCTTAGCCCAATACAGTTCAGATAAGCCTGTGTTTTCTTCCCCCTGTTCCCTGTTCCCCGTTCCCTGTTCCCTTGACCAAGCGTAACCTGCTATGCTTAACACTCCTTTTCCGTTTAAGCGATTATCTGGCGCTGTGAGCGAGCGCGACTCATTACGAGTCGTTGTTTTTGCGATCGCAGACTATTTATTTGCCCTGCCAGTTGGTGCAGTTCTCAAGGTGATGGCTTGTCCCCCTATTAGTAGTACGGTTGAAAGTGGTATCGGGATGGTTGATTTGGGAGCGCAAACCATTACGATTGTGGACTTGCGCCAGAAGTTCATTCAGCAAGTACAAGGCCAACAGGCGCATCAAGTTCTCTCTGCGGTTGACACTTCAGGGCGCTTCTTACTTCTGACTCAAACACGGACTGGGGAAATTTGTGGCATTCCTGTGGACAAGCCCCCTGCCTTAATCGATATTCCTTTGGAAGGTGTGCGTCCGGTGCCGTGGTCTTATCGGCAAGTGGCGGAGTTAAGCTGTGTGAGCCACATGGCTGTTTTGTCTGTAGCACCAAACGAAGAACCACTCAAAGTACTTCTTCTAGGCATGAGCCAGATATTGGCTGATAAGTTGGGGTTGCCCGGAACAACCCCAACCTTGGCTCCTGGGCTAACATCAGGCGAACAACGGCAAAGATTTCTCCGTTTTTCCTTGGGAAATCAAGGAAGTGGATTGCTACCATTCCACTCATTACAGGACATTATTCATCTCGCTAGCTCAGAAATTTCCCCAGCCCCGGCCTTACCAAGTTGGATTTTAGGTTTCTATAATTGGCAAGGACAGATGCTGCGGCTGGTTGACTTAGAACATTTGCTTGGTTATGCGCCACTTTTGAAGCGGCAGTCACGACCAGAAAAGCCAATGGTTCTAGTTCTCGAATTGCAAAATCAGGTAATCGGGTTTTTGGTGGCTCATGTCTACGATGTAGAGTGGCAGGATTTACAGCAAGCACAATCGGCACCAACCGACTTTTCCCCAAACAAACTGCTAAATTTTGTTCGAGGTATTCTGCCAGGCGATCGCTGGATTTTAGACACCAGAGCCATCGCCCAGACATTGCAATGGCAAACCCACTGATTTAACTTTGATGCTGCCAAGGAGTTTTCTGTCATGCTCGCAACCTTAGACCCTAATTCTGAAACCCAGCCTGTTGAAAATGAAATCCAGATAGAAGAAATTTTGGCTAATGTGGCTGTACTCAAAGCAGTCTTTCAATCTGCTAAGGGGCCAAAGGTCGCTCAATTGCAGCAGAAGGTGAGTCAAATCGAAGCTTTTATCCAAGCTTTGGCTAAGGATTCGCCCAGCGACAATGATGAAAATGTTCGAGGGGCTTTTCAGCTCCAGCGAGAACAACTTGCGGCCATTGATCGGCAAATGCAGCAGGCAAAAGGTCAAACCGCACTTTTGGAGGTTACAGTCACCGCCCTTCGAGATGTTCTCAACGCCGATCGCGTCTTGATTTATCGTTTTGAGGAAGAAAATCGCAGTCGAGCGATCGCTGAAGCTATACAAGCGGGTTGGACATCCTTACTCAACCAATCCCTACCGATAAATTTGTTTGTTACTAAACCCGATGTTGGCGACGGACAACACTTGCTCAACAACCTAACTGAAGTATTAGAACTAACTCCGCGCCAACAGCAATTTTGGCAACGCTTTCAGGTGCAAGCTAGCTTGTGCTTGCCCTTGATTGTCAAACAACAGCCTTGGGGTTTTTTAGTTATTCATCATTGCCCTGCACCCCGACAATGGCAGGAAGCAGAGCGCAGTTTGCTGCAACAAGTAGGAATGATGTTGACAATTAACTTGCACTGGGCTGAAATAGTAGCTCCACCTGCTCAACAACTGTCATCGCCTCCCCAAAAGGCTGAATCCTGCGATCGGTCAGAGTTACTAGTGCCATTGCAGCAAGTGAGCCAGGCTGTACAAGAAGGAGCAAGAATCGCCGAGCTTACCAGCGAGTATTTAATGTCTATTCAAGATACTGTTGCTATTACTAATAAACAGCTGCAATACCTTGGTGAATTTTGCCAGCAAGCTTCTGGCTTTGTTCAGCTTGTGGAAGGCTTGAGTACCAAAATTCAGGTTTTGTCCCTGAATACAGCCATCGAAGCCACAAAAGCTAGCGACCAGGAACGAGGTTTACTAGCTGCTGCCGAACAGGTGGAAATTCTCGCCCGTCAAGCCCGCGACAGCACCCTAAATATAGAGGAATGGTTCCAGGAACTACAGGTGGCAGCAGCAGACGTTGCTTCTGCTATCGAACCGTGCGATCAACAAATCAGTGCTGGGCTGGAGTCAATCGCGCAAATCCAGGAGCAATTGGGAGCGATCGCTGACATCGCTGCTTGTACCCTCAAATCAATGTCGAACCCATAAAATTGTCACAAACCCCATAGAAACAGAGAGTTGTCTTCATGAGTACCGATTTTGTCCCCCAACCGCAGAACGACGATCGCTTCCTAGAAGAAGCGATCGATCTGTTACTGTTCTTGGAGCAGGAGTTGCCTAACTATACAAAAGACAGTAACCCTGGTACAGCTTTGGCTCTCATGGAAGCTGCTCGCTCTTTGCATTCGATTGCCATAGCAGCCGAGCTAGATACCATTGCCATAGTTGCGGCTGCACTAGAAGAGATTTTTCAGCTTCTGTATCAGTATCGGGCAACTGTCAACGCCCCAATCGCCTCTCTGTTGTCGGAAGGATTAGATTGCCTACAGATGCTGTTGATGGCATTTTTAACAGCCTCGCAAATTGAGGAAGTAGAAATTCTGGAGCGCATGTCTGCCATTGTTGCTCGTCTACAAGCAGAGTTTGGCGATCACCAACAAAGCGTCATCCCCCAGGAAACAAACCTTGAGACATTGGTAGAGCAACCGCAGGAACATCAACCAGTTATCCAGTTTGGCGATCGCTTGGCCGAGGTAGAATCTTTTGCGGCTCTACCAGAGCAAGTTATAGTTAAAGACAAGGAAAGTCTTGACAGGGAACTAATAAGTGAAACTAACCCCAGACTTGGTAGCCTTTCTCATGTAGATGCCGAGCCGCTTCCCGCCAAGGTAGGGGAACTAGCAAATCCAAAGGAATATGGAGAAGGAAATTTTCATGCTTGGTTGGGGGATTTTTCCCAGCCTACTGAAACATCCCTAGTTAAATCTTTTCCTCATCACCATCCACTCTCTTTGCAAGAATCCATTCCCACCCTTGTTGCAACAACTATTCCAGCCGCCACACCCATCAATATTCAGCATCTCGAACAACTAAACGCGCTGGTTGCAACATTACTAACTATCTATAATCAGCAAGCTTGTCAGCAAGAACAACACCAACATATAATCGGGCAGTTGCTCCGACAAGTTAAACGATTACAACACCTGCTGGATAATCTACAGGAATGGTCAGGACGTTTAGCAGCAATTTCAGATACTCTTTCCCCTTTAGCTGCTTCTCGTTCTCAGCAATTGTACAGTACTCTTCAATCTGTTTTGGCTGAAGCGTCTCAGGTGGCATCAACTGTTCATTCCCTTAATAACAATCATCACCAACTCAAACAAGAACTCATACAGCAAGAAAAGTTGGTTAACCGTTCTTCCAAGTTAGTCACAACAGTCACAACTATTCCTTTAAGAGTAGCCTTAGAACCGTTGCACCGGCTTTGGTCTCAGTTACAAACTCTACAAGATAAGTCTGCTACACTACATTTACAAATTAGCGATATCCAAGTCGATCGGGCGTTTAGCGATCGTCTCCATGCTCTTCTGTTACATATAAGTTGCTATTTACTAAAGCAAAGTATTGAGTCTTCCCAAACACGCCAACACCTTGGTAAAAATAGCAACGGTATCATCGAAATTCAAGTTGATCGGCAGGGAAATCAACTGATTATTGATGGCTGTGATGATGGCGCAGGACTTAACTTATCTCAAATTTATCAACAAGCTTTAGCCCAAGGACTCGCCCTGACAAAACCAGGGGATATCTTACAAGCAACTCAATTGACTGAGCTGGTACTTGAACCAGAGGTTTCATCTGTTTTATGCGATCGTGCTGCCTTAGAGTTAGGAGCAGAATTAACTGAAGTTTGCAAGCAATTAACAGCTATTCAGGGAAGAATAGTATTGAAGTCTAAAGCTGGACATGGTACAGCCTTCTCGCTCCAAATTCCCCTCGATCGAAAAATTGCTCAACTTATCGTCTGTCAAGCTAATTCCAGAGTCTATGCATTTGTTGCCGATTCCGTAGAGCAGATTTGTCTATCCCAGTCCGAACAAATTCTCCAAACTCAAGCCGGACGCATGTTATTTTTGCAGTCTTCTGGCAGATCCAGTGGCTTCCTTCGTGGCGATCGCGAGCATCCAACAACAGAAATGCTCGTCCCTATCCACTTACTGACTGATGTACTGATTTGTCCTAACCACATTCCCAGCCCAGTTACCACTTATAGTACAGATACACTAAATGCTTTCAAGCAGGATAAGCCGTTATTAGTATTTCGTTACTTAGACAAACGATGTGCTTTAGAAGTAGATTGCATCATCAGCAAGCAATCCTCTGTACTCCATCCTCTGGGGGAACCAATCCCAGTTGCTGCTTACATCCAAGGAACTAGCATTCTCGCCAATGGGCAACTTAGCCTGGTTTTGGATGGTCGCCTTCTGACAAAATCTCTAACTTGAACTGTATCTTGATAGCTATGAACAGCCTAGACAAAGACCAGTAGACAATCAAGAGCAACAAAAATACTTCTCTGGCAAGAAGAAACAACACACTCTTAAAAACCAAGTTGTTTCGCTGCCAGACGCTAAAGATATTGTGGATATAGTAGTAGGAGCAAAAGGGCCAACCAGTGACATTTCATTATTTCGTAATCAACAGCAAAGATTTCCTCCTGAACAATCATTTAAAGGTGATAAAGGTTATCAAGGTGGTAAAAACATTAGTACACCCCACAAAAAACCACGTAAAAGTGAATTAACTGACGAACAAAAAGCAGGGAGCATATCAACTTTGTAAGAACAAAAGAACTAACAGCACCTAAAGCTTGTCATTAAGATAAGCACAGCGATGCATGAGAACTTGAGAGACATTAGATTCATTCCATTGTGCTCCAGAGATTTTT